>FWWL01000062.1_pt1 | contig 268164 bp, 276 predicted proteins | sample 2228331 | NCBI WGS metagenome assembly FWWL01 (sample SAMEA103939775, study PRJEB20133) | metagenome
GACAGAACTGGTGAGGTAACGGTTCTCAATGACGGCACCTTGACAGTGGGAACTGTAGGAACTGTCAGCGGTGTAGCGGCTGGTGGTCATGTTTTCTTGCAGTCTCAAAGTGGCGATATTGTCCTGAATCAGGTAGTTTCTAGTGATTTTGGGAGCATTACTCTTGTCGCGGGACAGAACCGAAACTTCATCAATAACACGGGCTCTTCCACTCCCTTAGTAGTGACTTCAGGGAATCGTTGGTTAGTATATGCCACCAGCCCGCAGGGCAATGTGAATGGTTGGCCCGTGCTGGGTGGCTCGGAAGAATTTGGGCTGAGTTACCCGCAGTCTCCAAGCTTTAGTGGCAGTGGGTTTGTCTATACCAGTGCCGCTCCACCGGTCCCACCAGACCCCATTAATCCAGTCATTCCACCAACCCCTATCAATCCGCCGTCACCAGACCCCATTAATCCGGTGACTCCGCCAGAACCCATTATTCCAGTTCCACCGGATGACTCTCGTTTTGAAAGTGAGTTGGGGCGAGAGTTTGTTGGTCAGAAGTCCCTAGATGTGATAACTGCTGAAGCGCTATGTGATTTTGCTGGTGAGGAAGATATTACCAAGGTTGAAAATATAGATGCGGAAGTTATCCTTTTGCCGGAGTGTAAGCAGGCTTACTAGGGCAGAGTTAAGTTAACTGTGATAGTAGGTACAAGTAATGCCCTATCCTATTGCCTTTACCCAGTAGGCGCTCAATAATCCTTCCGTGTAGAACCTACTCTCCTTGAGACTAGAGGCTGATTTTCTGGCGCAAGAAGGGATGTAGGTGTTTCCAGACTAGCAGTAAAGAAAAGTAGGGCAATTCTAAATTCGGCCACGGCGTCAGGGGGCAATAGATGCGCTGTTGAGGCGTGGTCGCCCAAAGAACGACGGCTGCTTGCTCTAATAGATCATGACTGTGCAACCACTGCCAAACTTGAGGATAGACGGCTCGCACTTTCATTAAAACCAATACGTCTGCCCATGCCCATGCTTGGCTGAGCTCTTCAACATGGTACATGGCGGGTAAAATCGCAAGGCGATCGCCCCCACACGTGAGGGGTACCCCCAAAACACTGGCGGCAGCCAAGGGTGAACAAACCCCCGGAATCATTTCTAGGGTGATACTGGGGTCAAGCTGCTGCACAGCGCTTCCTAAATAGGTAAAGGTACTGTAGAAGCTGACATCTCCTTCCGAAACAAAGACCACGTCGGTGCCCTGCTTCAGGTGATCATAAACTTGCTTGGCTGCGGCCTGCCATGCCTGCTCAAGAACGCCCTCATCTAGGACGTAAGGAAATTCAAGGGGCAAGCGCACTTGCGCAGATTTCAGGTGAGGGGCAATAATTTGCTCAGCCACCCCCGGGCGACCCTGCACCCCAGCCGGAAAGGCAACAACGGATGCCATCTGTAACCGCCGCCAGCCCTTGAGGGTCATTAATTCAGGATCCCCTGGCCCAACGCCAATGCCCCACAGGGTCGCCACTAGCTCCACCCCCACCAGTGCCCCAGTTGATAAACACTACCACTAGCCAACCATGCGATCCCTAAAGCATAAACGGTTGCAAAGAGGCTGAATCGCCAGCGTTTTGATTCACTCCATAGGGTAGCCAGCGTGCTCAGGCAAGGGGTGTAGAGCAGGGTAAACACCATAAAACTATAGGCTTGCAAAGGGGTGAGATCCTGGGCGATCGCCCCTTGTAGCTCACTGCCTGACAACTGATAAATCACCGCCAAGGCACCAATCACGATTTCTTTGGCAACAAAGCCAACAATGAGGGCAATTGTCAAAGGCGGTGTAATGCCCACCGGGGCTAGGAGGGGTTGCAGGGCGAGCCCCAGTTGCCCCGCCCAAGTCTCGGCACTGGCAGGAGCAGCACTCAAAGGGAGATGCGTGAGCGCCCACACCACCAAAACTCCCACCATAATGAAGCCACTGGCACGCGCCAAGAAGTGTTGCACCTCCCCCCAAGCACGCCATGCCACTTGGGCAAGGGTTGGCCAACGGTAGGGCGGCAGTTCCAGTAAAAAGGGATCCGTATTCGGAAAGTAGCTACGGAAACCCAGAGCCGTCAGTAGCGCTGCCACAATACTCCAGCCATAAAGGGACAGCAGGACGACAGCGCCCCACTGCAGCGGAAATAAGCAGGCAATCAGGAAGACAAAAACCTGCAAACGGGCAGAACACAGGGAAAAGGGAATCACCAGCATGGTGAGGAGGCGCAGCCCCGGCGAGCGAATCACCCGTGTGGCCATTAAAGCGGGTACATTGCAGCCAAATCCCATCAAACTCAGGACAAAACTGCGGCCATCCAATCCCAGTCGCGCCATCAGCCCATCCATTAAATAGGCGGCTCGGGCTAAATAGCCACTGTCCTCAATAATGGCCATCACCATAAAGAAAATCGTGACTAAGGGCACAAAGGCAGCAACGGTGGTGATACCGCCATAGATCCCCTCCAGCAGTAGGCTCTGCCACAGGGGTGGCCAAGGTTCAAGAAGGGGAGCAAGAACGCTGGCTTGCAACTGCTCAAAGCCCTCACTGACCCAACTCTGTACCCCTAAGCCGACAATCCACACCCCTTGGAACACAAGGTACAATCCCAGAAAAAAAAGGGGGAGCCCCCACAAGGGATGCAACAACCAGCGGTCTAGCTGCTGCGTTAGGGTTCGCGGCAACACGGGTGGCCATCTGACGGCAGCTTCAAGGACAGCAGCTACCTGCTCAGCGCTGATCTCAGGCAAGACGGGGGCTGCCAGCGGTTGCTGGGGGATGGGGGCTTGAGCCAAGGCTTGGCTAATGACTTGGTAAGCTTCTAGATAGCCCCCCCCATACTTAGCACTTAGCGTCACGACAGGCACCCCGAGGCGATCGCCCAAGGTTTGGGTATCAATTGAAATGCCCAATTGGTGGGCTTCATCGGCCATATTCAGCAGCACTACCAAGGGGATGCCCCAAGCCTTCACTTGCAGCACCAACCGTAACTGATGCTGCAGTTGACTGGCGTTAAGAATCACCAGAATAAGGCGCACAGGGACTTGGGCAAAAAACTGCCGCACAATCGTTTCATCAGCAGCGGCGCCGGCCAGATCGTAGATTCCGGGTAAATCCACCAAGGTGACCGCCTCGCCATTGAGGGTGACGGTGGCTTGAGCCAGATCCACAGTGATGCCAGGCCAATTGCCCACCCGAGCGCGGGCAGACGCAATGCGATTAAAAAAGGTTGACTTTCCTGTATTGGGTAACCCCAAGAGGGCAATCGTACTGGCGGTCATTGGCGCGGTTGCGAGGAGTGCAGTTCAAAGGTGCCGCTGTCACCGTCATTGAGGGGCAGCAGCAAACGACTGAGGGTACGACCATCTTCGAGCTTGTACATGTCCAGAGTGTAGCCCAGTCGCTGACAAATGGCATAGCAAGCTTTGAGATGCCGACCGGGGGGGTGATCTAAGCTGGAGGGTGCGAGCCAATCTAAGTGATCCAGATGGTGCAGGTCAATGAGCAAACCGGGATCCACCTCGCCATTATCCGTAATGGAGAGTTCCAGCCATGCCAAGGTTTTACCCCCTTGACCCATGCCTTCAATCTGGTGACACCAAATATCAATGCGGCCTTGGGAGGGCGATCGCTGACAAGCAAACAGCAGCAGCTCGTAAAGAATCAGTTCTAGCTTGCCAATATCCGTGGTGAGGTTCACAACAGGCTGGTTATTCACCTGAATCCAGAGTTGTTTCTTTTGTTTCCAATGCTCAACCCGATCCAGCGTCCGCTTGAGAATGACGGCAAGACCAGCACTGTCAACGGATTTTTCAAGCTGCCATGTTTCCTTCAACAATAGCGGATGCAGGGCTTCTAGTTGGGTTTGCAGTAAGCTGCCCAAGCGGCGCAGTTGGGGATCCGCCTGTTCGGGATGCTGTTGCAGCCACTGGTTAAATTGATTGCAAGTGCTAGCCAGTTGCCCATAGACTTGCTCCACCCGCCGATGTTTGTACCAATTCAAGTTTTCGAGGGCTTGCCAGCCTTGAGTGAGCACCTGAATGAGGCAAATGCTGCGGTGTGCCCAGGCCATGTGGTTCACTAAGGTAATAAACGACTCTAGGTGCAGGGAGGACCAGCGTCGCTGGGGGCGATCGGCAACAATAAGAACGCCGGAGGGTTCATACTCGGGGTCCGTGCGCAGGGCGATCGCCAGCACTTGACCAATCTCAGAACCGGAGAGCCATTCGCGGGTACGGGGATCGAGTTCTGCCGCCGTCGTTTGAATCAGCCAACCGTAGGGATTGGCATTGAAATCTGCTTGAGAGGCCATGAGGGCACTGTGGATCAGCGGGTCTTCGTAGATGGCAATCTCAGCCTCGTTGCGAATGGCAAACTTGGGATGTGCCGGGGGTGGCGCCACAATCCAGCCCTTCGTTTGGCCGGGCGGCCAGGTTACTAAGGCAACAAGGGGCACCTGCATCAAGTTCATGATGTGCTGCAGACCTGCCAACTCTGCCCGTTCCAAGTTTTGGGTACGCTGAAGTGCTGCCAGTCCAGCAAGCATGGCAGAACGCACCTGTTCCTGCTGGCTGTTGGTGGTTTGGAGTTGCCATTGATGGCTCAGTAAGCCAAGGGCGCGTGCCACGTTTTGCAACAAAGCTTGTTGCGATCGCCCCCAGACCGTTGGCTCATTGCGCCCCACTAACAAAACAGTCTCGAGAGCATGCCCCGGCGTGGTACTTGCCACCATCAGGGATTTGATATTGAGCTGACTGAGAGCCTCTTTCCACGAAAACAACCGTAGTTCGTTGGTGTAGTCCTCTAGGGCAATCGCTGTCGTGGCGGTTTCCAGTAACTGCCAATCCATTTTTTGCAGGGATGGCAACGGCGGATGGCGATCGCGCCCCCGAGGCGCTGGATGCTGCAGCAACACATCAAAAGTCTGGCTCAGGGAATTGTAGGTGAGCAAAAACACCCACTGCGCCCCAAATTCTGCCGCCAATTTTTCCCCCGCCTGTTGCAATACCCGCTTCCAGTCCTGTTCATCACAGATGGCTTGGGTCAGCTCACTCACTAAACTTTGGGATTGCTGAGTTTGCCCCAACAGTTGCTCAACCTTCTCCACAGGGGCTGCCAATGCCAGCAAATCCGCTGCCACCCGCAGCAGCTTGCGTTCGTTGTCATTCCAAGGATAGGGTTCCGCTTTTTCAAGGGTGAGGAACCCCACCACCTCCGTGCCCACCATCACGGGTGCTGCCAGCAAAGCGCGACAGTTGAGCATCTGCATCAGACGTAGGGGGGCTGTACTACTGACAACACTTTGGACATCGCTAACACTCACGGTTTGCCCGCCAGCTAGAGCACCATAGCAGCCACCGAGCTCCTGCTGGCTAATGACCAAGGGTTGCCGTTGACTGTCTCGCCCCATCGGTTTGCCGAGGGTGTAACTCCGGCGACGATACAGGGGTCGCTCTAAATCCCGCCAAAACAGACTGGTACGCTGGGGTTGACAAAACTGATGCACTGCTAATAACAGAGCTTCAATCTGCTGGCCAAGGGTGTTGGCGCGCCGCGCCTCCTGCAGTAAATGCTGAATCGGGTCGTCGTGACCGACAGCAGACGCAGTGGCGGGGGCAGGTTCATGGCCACCTTTAGGAGTCGTGAGCCGTTCAATTTCCGCTGCCAGCACACTCATTAAGAGGTTCATGTGGGCGAGGTCATCGCCGCGCAGGGTTTCTCCCCATGTGGTTGATCCCAGCATAAGGACGCCAAGGGACTGGCGCTGGCGCACAATCGGGTAAATAACCGTCCCCTGAATTCCGAGACGCCCGGCGGCTTCCCGCCACTCCCCCATGCGGGGCTCCTCCTTCAAGCTGGGCAAGCTCACGGGCTTACGTTGCATGAGCACTTGGTCCAACAAGCTGCCGGCCACTAAGGGAATTTTCTGTTTCAGTAGCCCCACCTCCCCAGCAGGGGTAATGCCCCCCTGACCCTGCAATTGTTTGTTGCTCTCGCTATAAAGGGCCAGCCACAGGAAGGACATGCCGAGAGAGTCTTGGCTGTAGCTAATGAGGGGGGGCAACAGTCCCGCCAGTTGCTCCTGCTGTTGGAGTTGCTTGGTGGTGTTCACCAACGCAGCAAGGGCAGGGGTCACCTTGGGAGGCTTGGCAGAGGTCATAGGAGCGACAGCACGCAAAACAATTGATTTCATTCTAGCTATCTGTGTCTGCAAGGGCGGCCAACTCAGCACAGGCAAGCAAGAATTCCGCGGCCACTGGCGCCGGCCAGGTTCCCTCCGCACGGCGCCCCTCCAGCAGGATGAGGTGTAAGCTGTAGGCGTGGGGATAGCCCTCCAGATCAAGCTGCAGGTCGTCGTTTCTGGCCGTGAGGGCGATCGCCTCCTCAGGCATAAGTTCACTGCTGATGGCCTGCAACTGCTGGCTCAGTTGTTCCAGGAACTGGGCGAACGTGAGGAATTCAGCGGCAGTTAACTCCACCGCCCAGTCTTCCGCCCCCACCAAGGCAGGGAATGGGACTGATTCACGCCGCCAGCCAACCCGCCAGCCCTGACCCGTCCGTAAGTCCTGCGTCATCGTGCTCTCCAGCCTTCCCGCCCCTGCCGAAGTAGCTAAAATCCCGGAATGAGTGTACTCTCACCACCAAACAACGCCCAAGAGAGGAAAAAGTTAAGGATAAAAATCGCAAGTAACGACATCACTACCGCTGCCGTGGTAGATTGCCCCACCCCTTTGGCACCCCCGGTCGTGGTCAGTCCCCAGTTACAACCAATGATGGCCACCACTGCCCCAAAAATGCCGGACTTGATCAGAGAACTCCAGATATCCCATGTCTGCAAGAAGTTTTGAATGGACTCAACGTAAATGCTGCGGGGAATACCGTAGAGATAATCGGCAATAATCATGCCCCCCCATAGACCCGTGACAAGGGAAAGAATATTCAAAATAGGCAACATTAGCAAGCAAGCGATGAAGCGTGGCACCACCAGATAATCCACGGGATCGGTTTCCAGCATGTGCAGCGCATCAATTTGCTCCGTCACTTTCATGGTGCCAATTTCGGCAGCAAAGGCAGACCCCACTCGCCCCGCCAAAACAACAGCGGTGAGCACTGGCCCTAATTCCCGCGTCAGGGCGATCGCCAACACTCCCCCCACCGCAGACGTCGCCCCAAAAGTAATAAACTCCCGCGCCACCTGAATTGTGAACACCATACCGACAAAAGCAGCCGTAATCAGAGCCACCCCTACCGACTCTGGCCCCACCACAGCCATTTGATCAATACAATTACGTAGGGAAATACGCCCCTTGAACACATGAAACGTCACCTTTCCTGCCAGCATAAAGGCAGAGCCAAGACGACGCACTCCCCCCTGATTCATCGATCCGTGGCGTCGTTTGCGCATCCTCATTCTCTAGAAGTTGTTCGTGTCTGCGGAGCCACTGGTGAGCCCTGAGAATTTCAAAAAGAGATTTTTATCGGTGCTACTTTGATAAACACAGCTAATTTCAGGGTTACCTTCCAGATTGCCCACATAGCCAAACGTGTGAAGTCGCTGCCGACAACTGCGTAACTGCTCGCCCGTAATCAGTTTACGTTGCTCTAGCAGCGCCACATTATTAGCGCGAATCACACAGCCCGGCTGCATCAGAGGCTGGGAGACAAACACTGAGAACGGGTTAAAAGTCACAAAAATACGGGTGTCCACAGCAATCGCGCTGGCACCAAACTGCACGCAAACATCTGGATTCGGAGCCGCTTGGTCAATAAACTGGGTTGAAGCCACATTGTCGGGGTTAAGGGTAGTGGTTTTACTAAAGGTGACCCCAACACCGACGCCAATGATAAACACACCTCCGAGCACCGCAAGGGTACGGGAGTTGATTTTGGACTCCGTTTGGGGTTGAGGGCGAGCCGGCGATCGCGGCGGCGGAGAACGTCGGGGCATAGCAAGCGTCGCTAAACATCAACAGCACTTCCCTACCAGTATGCCCTTAGGATGACGAATTTGGATGGCGACCTACTGTTTTGGCTTGGCCTTATTAACTTTCAGCACTCGACCTAACCATGTAGCGCCATCCAGATCTTCAATGGCGACTGTCTCTTGACTTTCATCCACCAGTTCCACAAAGGCAAAGCCACGCCGTTTGCCTGTTTCCCGATCCACCGGCAACACAATCCGGCGAATTTCGCCATACTTTTCAAACACTTCGCGCAGATGTTCTTCGGTCGCATCATAGGAGAGGTTGCCGATGTACAGTGTCATAACCCGAACTCAGAAGCAATTTGAGTTCATCATAGCCTCTCGCTTCCATGTGTCCATGCGATCCACGCTACAGAATCCAATCAATTGCAACGAAATTTAACGATTATGCCGATGCTCCTAGGCAAGAGAACGAAGCCGCATTTAATAAAGTATTTATTGTGAACACTAGAAACAGCTTTTTTTCAAGGCACTGGTAACAGTGATTGGGGCTGCTGTAAACCAGCCCTGAGGCTCGGCGGATTTTCCAACAGAGCCACCAATAGCCCCCGACTTTAGTCGGCAGGTAGTTTACGACCAGAAACTGGCTGGGGCGTACCCTACACCCAGCCTTCAATAGTGACATCAATGCGATCCTGCTCGTGAGCCAGTGGCGCAATATTCAAGTAGTAAAGTGGCCGATCCGGTGACAGATTGCGGATCCAGTGGAGGCACTGGGCATCGACATGCACGTAGGAGCCTGTTTGTACAGGGGTACGGGTCAAGTCTGCCGCGGCGACACTGTTGGCAGGAGGAGTCATAGGGCAGGTGATGAGTTCTCCCACTCCTTCAACAATTAAAAAGACATCGTCACCACGGTGGTGGTAGTGGGGATAGTTGGCTTGCCCCGGCTCAATGCGATAGAGACTAGAGGCCAGTTCGGGATTGTGATGATCAAGGGGAGAAACAGCATAGCCCGGTCGTTTGGGCAGCCAAGTTTGACAGTGCTCAACTAAGTCGGGAAAGGAAAAAACTACCATAATCGTTCGAGGTATTCGAGGGCAATGACCAAATTTAGTTTATGGGCTTATTGTATCGCCAAGCGATCGCGCTATCCTAGCAAGGCAGTGGGCCAATGTCGGAGTTGTGAATGCGTATGCCAATCCCAGTAATTGTTGTGGGTGCCTTGGGAAAGATGGGGCGGGAAGTGGTCAAGGCGGTGCAGCAAGCGCCCGATATTCAGCTCTATGCCGCCGTGGATCGCCACCATCTGGGCGAGGATATTGGTGAAGTGTTGGGGTTGGGAGCCCTGGAAATTCCCCTCAGCGGCAGCCTGCAGGAGGTGTGTGTGGCAGCTGCTCAAGAAAAGCAGCCGGTCGTGATGGTGGACTTTACTCATCCCCAAGCGGTCTATGAGAACGTGCGCATGGCGATCGCCTACGGCATTTATCCGGTGGTTGGCACAACAGGTCTCAGTCCTGAGCAGATTGCCGACCTTGCTGAATTTGCTGATAAAGCAGACATGGGAGCTGTGATTGCGCCCAATTTTTCCATTGGCATGGTCTTGCTCCAAGAGGCCGCCATCCGTGCCAGCCAGTACTTTGACCACGTTGAAATTATTGAATTGCACCACAACCAAAAGGCAGATGCTCCCAGTGGCACTGCCCTCCAAACCGCTCAACGCTTGGCGGAACTGGGCAAAGTCTTTAACCCGCCCCAAGTGGCAGAAACCGAACACCTTGCAGGGGCGCGGGGCGCTCAAGCGGCTGGCGAGATTCGTATTCACAGCGTGCGGTTGCCGGGGTTGATTGCCCATCAGGAGGTGATTTTTGGCGCGCCCGGTCAACTCTATACCCTGCGCCATGACACTAGCGATCGCCAGTGCTATATGCCGGGAGTGCTCTTGGCCGTGCGTAAAGTCACCCAGCTTAAACGGTTGATTTACGGCCTTGAAAAACTCCTGTAAAGTTCATGCCGGACGCTGGCTTGGCCACCAACAGATGGCATTAGCTCGATTGCACTGCCCATAGGCGGGAGGTTTCTAGACGATCCAACCATTGCTCATAAAATTTCCGGTTGGCAGCTTGTTCGGCGGGATCCCGGGTTGTCCATGGATAGGGCGCCAAGGCCGTGATTGCTGCGGTTGTCACACAAAACATTGACTTTTGGAAGGTTTGGCAGATTTTCACCCGCAGGTCGTCTTCGCCGCGCCCCCGCTGACGATAAAACTCTTGCAAGTAGGGGGGCAAGTAATGGCGCATATCTTGCATCAGTAGCGTGGGGGGAATGCCCGCTGCACCCGTGGGAATGGGATCCGCAAAAAGAGCGCCGTAGCCAAATTCTGCCTGATCGCGGGAAATTTGCTGGGCTTGGGCATTAAAGGAAACGAGGCCAAAGAAGGGGGTGCCCCGCAAAAACACCGCTTCCACGTAGGGAATCGCCGTATCGGGCAAGAAGGTCAGCCCCGCACTGGCGGGGAGAATCTCGTAGGTTTCGCCGTCGATTTTAACGCGGTAGGTAATGGGACGACCGGCATCTGCGATCAGGCCAGCACGAATGTGATCGACAACGTCCGAAATGGTGCGAATTTCCCCTGCATCGTAGCGATCGCTCAAGGTGAGGAAAATGGGGTACATGACACTCCAGAACTGGCCAAGGCCGCTGTAATAGCAGAGCATCCGCACCGTTTCCAGTAAAAACTCTGGAAATAGACCGTTGACCAATTGCATCAAGGGGTTGCGCCGCAGTTTGGCGCTAATGGCTTTGGCCGCCAGTTGCCGAAATTCAGCGGAGTCGAGAAAGGCATCGAGGCCGCCCCCGCCGTGCCACATCATAGCTCGCATACAGTATTCGGCATACTCGTAGTTAATGCGGTCGTGCCACCAATGGCGCAGCAGCTTAGGGAGGGTGATCTCGCCGTTGAAGTACTTGAAAAAAGGAAACAGCACTAAAAACTGCCGCTCACTAATATCACAGAGATTTTCCGCATAGGCTTTGAGCACAATGCCATAGCTTTTGAGGATGCCCACCACTTCCATGACATGGGTGGGACTATCGGGCAACAGGGCTTGATCGTTGAGCAGCCGTTCCAGAATGGCCGTGCGCAGTTCCGTGTGCTCAGCAGTAGGGGCAGCGGTCAAGGGAGTCATAGCAGTGGTAGGGTGGCAACAGCAGGGGTCAGCAGGCTCACTGTGGATTCACTCCAGTGGATGAGCCAGTTGGGCACAATCCCTAGGATTAAGATTAGCGCGGCCAGCACCAGTCCCGGCAGGCGATCGCCCCAAGCAACGGGAGGTAACTCGGTTAGCTCGTTGGGCAGACGGCCAAAAAAGACCCGGTTGACTAGCAGCAGGAAATATACTGCCGTTAAACCGGTGCCCACCAGACAGAGGAGCGTTTGCACCGGAAAGGTGAGGAAACTACTGCGAAAGATCAAAAACTCGGCCACAAAGCCCACCATACCCGGAATGCCACCGCTGGCCATGACACCGACAATCATTAAACTGCCAATGAGGGGTAAACCCCGCTCTGGGTTGAGCAGTCCCCGCAGCGTTTCAATGTTGCGGCTACCCGTTTTGGTATAGACCACCCCCACTAACAAAAAGAGGAGGGCAGAAATGAGGCCATGGCTAATCATTTGGGCAATGGCAGCCAGAATGCTTAGGGGCGTTGCCGTGGCCGTGGCCAGCAGCACAAAGCCCATGTGACCAATGGAACTGTAGGCAACCATTTTTTTCATATCGGTCTGGGCGATCGCCATCAAAGCGCCATAAAGGACACTCACCACTGCCCAAGTGGCTAAAACCGGGGCGAGCATTTGCCACGCTTGGGGAAACAACTGCACCCCAAAACGCACTAGGCCATAAGTGCCCAACTTTAAGAGCACCCCTGCCAAAAGGACAGAAATGGGCGTAGAAGCTTCAACGTGGGCATCCGGCAGCCAAGTGTGAAAGGGCACCAAGGGAATTTTGATGCCAAACCCCGCCAGAATCAACCCCAAGAGAATTAATTGTTGGGTCAAGGGCAAAAGGGTTGAAAGCTGCGGATTAAAGTCAAAGGAATTAGCAGCCGCCAGCCACACCAGCCCTAGAAAGCCCGCCAGTAACAGAACACCAGAAACGGCAGTGTAAATTAAAAACTTCGTGGCGGCATAGCTGCGACGGGCACCCCCCCAAATGGCAATGAGCAAATAGAGGGGAATTAACTCTAGCTCGTAAAACAGGAAAAACAGCAGCAAATTGTCCGCCAAGAAGGCGCCATTGACGCCGGCATTTAACAGCAGTACCAGCGGATAGTAAAGGCGAGGGCGCGGCAAATCCACCGAAGTCGCCCACAGGGCAATCAGGGTCAAGCCATTGTTGAGCACCACAAGGGGCAAGGATAAGCCATCAATACTCAGGCGATAACTTAACCCCAACGGTTCAAGCCACGGTAAGGCTTCAATGAGTTGGGGGGCGGGGTGACTCGGGTCAAACAGACGGGCAATGGCAAGGCTGGCCACCAGAGCGATCGCCATCACCACCATGGCCAAATTGCGGTAGGCACGCCCTGTACTGGTTTGGGGCATCAGGCTCAGACCTAAGGCACCCAGCACCGGAATGATCAACAGGAGGCTCAGCAGGGGCATCACAGGAGCAGCCATGCGATCGCCCCTCCAAGAATAGCAACACCAATAAAGACCAATAAAAGATAGGCTTGGGATTGCCCCGTAGCACTGTACTTCAACAGTTCCCCTCCCACCAGAGACGCTACCCCTGTTGTATTAACAATCCGATCCACAATGTGGCGATCCACCCAAGCACTCAGTTGCGAGAGCGATCGCACCGCCCACACCACGGTATAGCGATAGAGCTCTTCAATATAAAAATCGTAGGCCAGCAGGTCTTGGACAAACCGCAAAGGCACCTTGATCGGGCGGGTCCAACTCCGTTTCAGAGTGACAAAGCCGCCTAAGAGCACGCCCAAAAAGCCAGAGATCACCAATAGCGCCACGATCGTCCAATTGAGGGTTGCTGGCAGCACTTGCAGCCGCTGCAAAATCAAGGGAACCAGTAAATTCAAAATAGTGAGGGTAACCATGGGCACTGCCAAAGGCCAAGGCACTTCCGGAGCACGGCGGGTTTTGGGTTGCGCTGGCCCCAAAAAGACCAGCCGAAAGACCCGGGTCAGGTTTACGGCGGTCAAGGTATTCACCACTAGAATGAGCACCACCAAGGGCGGCAGGGTGAGCCAATAGTGACTCATGCCGCGATAAAACGACCAGAACGCCCCCAACGGCAGCAGCCCAATCAGAGAGAGGCCACCCACGACAAAGGCTGAACTGGTGGCGGGCATCCGGCCTCCTAAGCCCCCCAACTCGGTGAGATCCTGACAGTTCGTAGTCATGATCACACTGCCAATACTCATAAAGAGCAGTGCCTTGGCAATGGCATGGGTGAGGAGAACAAATAGGGCAAAATCGGTCCAGTTGGTGCCAACACCGATAAACACTAAGCCCAAATAGGCGCTGGTGGAGTGGGAGAGGGCTCGCTTAATGTCAATCTGGGCGATCGCCACCAAGGACTCACTAATCGCCGTTACCGCACCAATAAGGATCAGGGCGACGTTTGCTCCCGGACACAGAACCAGAATCGGCTGCAACTTAATGAGAATGTAGGCACCCGCCGCCACCACCACCGAATTCCGCATGATCGAGGCGGGATTGGGGCCTTCCATCGCTTCGTCAAGCCAGAGGTGCAGCGGCACTTGGGCGCATTTTCCTGTGGGGCCAGCAATTAAAGCCAAGCCCAGCAACAGCCCCCAGCTCTCGGGAAGGTGGGCACTCTCAGCCCATTCGTAAAGGGCGGGAAAGTCATAGCTCCCCGCCAAACTCCCCACTGCCACCACCCCCATCAACAGCAGAATATCCCCCACCCGTTTGGTTAAAAAGGCATCCCGGGCGGCTTTTACCACCAACGGCTGCGCATACCAAAAACCGACGAGGAGGTAGGTTGAAAGCGTCAGCATCTCCAGTAGGCCGTAGCTCAGCAGCAGGGAGTCACTCAGGGCAATGCCACTCAACGCCGCCTCAAAAAAGCCCATCAAAGCAAAAAACCGTGCCATGCCCCAGTCTTTTTCCAAATACCCTAGGGCAAAAATCTGAGCCAGAATGCTCAACCCAGTCACCAGTTCCATCGCACCGATGGTGACGTTGTTGATGAGCAAAGAAAATGACAAATCTAGCCCCGGGGCTTGCAGCCAATGCCAGACAATGGTTGCGGTTGCCCCGCTCCGCGTCTGCTGGAATAACAGCAGCCCATGCACAAATGCCGCCAATGTCATTAATAAGTTAAAGTAGGCAGCGGGTCGTGGTCCCGTGCGTCGCACGTAGCCGGTTGCCCACGGCAAGGTCAGGGTTGTCCCCACAAGGCCATAGCAGGGTACCCACCAACTGGTCTGGAGCAGCGAACTTGGCATGGTACAAAATTACTCTTGCGATCGCGAGAACATTTGGGCAGAAGCACCCTTAAGTATAACCTGTGGCTACAGTGTAAGATGTTGCCAATAAGATTCTTGCCATGCCGCCATGAGCTTGCTACAGGTTTGCGATGTCTATGCAGGCTATATTCCCGATGTGGATATCCTGCGGGGCGTTAACGTTCGCCTCGAAGCCGGAGAACTGGTTTCACTCATTGGCCCCAATGGGGCGGGTAAATCAACGTTGGCAAAAACGATTGCCGGCTTGCTCACCCCCCGCCGTGGCACGATCACGCTTGAAGGGGAAGACATTACCTACCTGCGTCCCACCCAAGTGGTGAGAAAAGGCATTGGCTATGTACCGCAAATTGCTAATGTGTTTCGCACCCTCACCGTGGAGGAAAACCTTGAAATGGGGGCGTTCATCACCTCTAGTAACATCAAAGCCCTCAAGCAACGGGTGTATGATACGTTTCCGCGCCTGTGGGAGCGGCGGCAACAGCGGGCAGGCACCCTCTCAGGCGGCGAGCGGCAAATGCTGGCCATGGGACGAGCCATGATGCTCAACCCCCGCATTCTTGTTCTCGATGAACCCTCAGCAGCCCTTTCACCAGCGCTGGTGAGTGATGTCTTTGCCAAAATTAAGGAAATTAATGCCCAAGGAACAGCCATTATCCTAGTGGAGCAAAATGCCCGCAAAGCCTTAGCCATGAGCGATCGCGGTTATGTCCTTGAAATGGGCAAAGATCGCTACGAGGGCTTGGGCAGCGAACTCCTCAATGATCCCAAAGTGGGTGAGCTGTACCTTGGCGTTACCCGCGCCCACCCCTAATCCTGCGGGCTGAAGATGGCAGTTTCCAGAGCAGTTAAGCTCTTTTCCAGATCATCGTTGACAATTTGAACATCGAATTCAGAAGCTGCGGCAATTTCCGTTTTGGCTTGAGCTAGCCGGCGGGCGATCGCCGTCGCCGAGTCTTGACCGCGATGGCACAGCCGTCGTTCCAGTTCGGCCATGGAGGGGGGCAAAATAAAAATGTGGCGGGCTTGGGGATAGGACTGCCGCACTTGACGGGCACCTTGGAGTTCAATTTCTAGAATCACGGTCTTGCCCTGCTCAATCAGCTCGATCAGAGGCTGGCGAGGGGTGCCGTAGTAATGACCGGCAAACTCTGCCCATTCCAGCAGTTCCCCCGCGGCAATCATGGCCTGAAACTCAGGCACCGAGACAAAGTAATAGTCAACCCCATGGGTTTCCGTTGGTCGGGGCGGGCGGGTTGTTGCTGAAATCGACACCGTAAGCTCGGGGTGGCGTTGCCGCAGTTGGCGCAAGAGGGTACCTTTACCGACACCACTCGGGCCAGTAATGACAATGAGTTGTCCGGGCTGGGGTAGGGCAGGGGTCATCATTCAAGACATTAAAAGCCCTTTCGATCCTACTGTGTTCGTTGCGGGATTTATCATTGAGAGGAGCTTGGTTGAGGATACCCTGTGAAAATTCATCTGCCCAACGAGAGCGACAGTGCCCGCATTGAAATGCTGCCTCTTATCGATGTGGTCTTTTGTATTCTCACGTTCTTTATTTTGGCGGCGGTGAGTTTAACGCGGCAGCAGGCGATTACGCTGAATTTGCCCCAAGCCAGTACGAGTCAAGCCCAATCCCAAAAGATGTTGGTGGTGAGTATTGATCCAGCCGGTCAGCTTTACGTGGATAAGGATCCCGTCAATCGCAGTGAATTGTTTGAAAAATTGGGCACCTACTTGAAAACGAATCCCGGTGGGGTGGTGATTTTGCGAGCCTCGCAGGTGGTGAGCTACAACGAGGTAATCCAAGTGCTGGATTTACTCCGCTCGGTGGGTGGCAACCGTGTTGCCCTGGCAACTCAACCCGTTGAGCAACCTGTCCTCAGAAGTGATCCAGCCCCCCTCAACAACCTGCCAAGCGGGCCCGAGGCCATGCCGGGTGAGGACGCTAACCCAACAGCCAATTGAGGACGCTCAGCAGTGGATTCTCTCAAGAGTATTCCTACCCCTCCGCCAGCGTTTCGCTCCGGTTTTGTGGCGCTTGTGGGGCGGCCCAATGTGGGTAAATCGACGCTGTTTAACCATTTCCTTGGCCAGAAGGTGGCAATTACCTCGCCTGTGGCGCAAACCACGCGCAATCGTCTGCGGGGCATCCTCACCACTGCGACGGCTCAGTTTGTTTTTGTCGATACCCCCGGCATCCATAAACCCCATCACCGCTTGGGCGAGGTACTGGTACACAATGCCAAGGGAGTCCTGAATCGGGTGGATGTCATTCTTTTTGTTGTGGACGGTACAGTGGCACCCGGAGGGGGCGATCGCTACGTGGCTCAACTGCTAACCACCGCAAAAAACAGCGTGCTCATGGCCGTTAACAAAATTGATCAGGTGGCGGAGGCCGATCGCCCAGAACGCCTTCAGGCTTACCAAACCCTCGGTTCATGGCCGACCTATCTCTGCTCTGCCTTAACGGGGGAAGGGGTTGAGGATCTACAGGGAGCGATCGCTCAGCAGTTACCCTTAGGCCCTTACTACTACCCGCCGGAGATGATCACGGATCAGCCGGAACGGTTTATTATGGCGGAGCTCATCCGCGAGCAAATTTTGCACCACACCCGGGAAGAAGTGCCCCATTCGGTGGCGGTCACGATTGAGCAAGTGCACCCCCAAGGCAAGCTGACCCATGTCCATGCCACCATTTATGTGGAGCGGCCTAGTCAAAAAGCCATCCTTCTGGGTAAAGGGGGACACCTGATGAAACAGATTGCCACGGCGGCACGGCAGGAAATTGAAACCCTCCTTGGTGGCCAAATCTTCCTTGAAATTTTTGTTAAAGTGCGACCCCGCTGGCGGCAAGATCGCCTCCGTTTGGCAGAATTAGGGTATCGTCTGGAAAAAGATTAGGGTGATGACAACCACAGAGGGGTTACGGGTGGGCGTAGCAGGCCCCGTTGGATCGGGCAAAACAGCACTGGTGGATATCTTGTGCAAAACCCTGCGCGATCGCTACCGTTTAGCCGTAGTCACTAACGATATTTACACTCAAGAGGATGCCCAGTTTCTGGTGCGCTCCCAAGCCTTACCCCCCGAGCGCATTCTTGGGGTTGAGACCGGCGGTTGCCCCCATACAGCCATTCGGGAAGATGCCTCCCTCAACTTGGCTGCCATTCGCCAATTGGAGCAAGCGCTGCATCCTTTGGATATCATCTTTGTCGAAAGCGGCGGTGATAACCTAGCAGCCACGTTTAGCCCGGAGCTAGTGGATGTCACCATCTATGTCATTGATGTGGCCGCTGGCGATAAAATTCCTCGCAAAGGGGGACCCGGCATTACGAAGTCAGATCTACTGGTTATTAACAAAATTGATCTGGCCCCCTACGTCGGTGCTGATTTAAGCGTCATGGAGCGAGATACCCAAAAAATGCGGGGCGATCGCCCCTACGTCATGACCAATCTTAAAACTGGCACTGGGGTGACGGAGGTCATTCAATTTTTGCAGCGATACCTCTAGGCCGATGCCTCGGTGATCTCCGCTAGGGCTTGCAGGCGATAAAGATTGGCATAGACCCCATTGCGCTCGAGCAGTTCTGTGTGGGTGCCCTGCTCCACCAGTTTGCCCCGTTTGAGGACAAAAATCCGATCTACATGGCGGATCGTGGCTAAGCGATGGGCAATGATAATCGCAGTACGATTCACAAGGAGACGATTCAAGGCCGCCTGAATCATCACCTCTGTGCCCACATCAAGGTTGGCCGTCGCCTCATCCAACACCAAAATCTGGGGATTACGAATGGCCACCCGCGCAAAGGCCAAAAGCTGCCGTTGACCAGCGGAGAGGTTCGTACCGCGTTGGCGGAGCACCGTGTCGTAGCCCTCAGGGAGCTGCTCAATGAACTCAGCAATATTCATCTCAGCCGCCACCCGCCGAATCTCTGCAAGGGGATAGGCATCCCCGAGGGCAATGTTGCTTTTCACATCCCCGGAAAACAAAAAGCTATCCTGTAAAATCACACCAATGTGCTGACGCAGTTCCGCTTGGGTAAACTCCCGCACATTCCGGCCATCGATGAGCACCTCACCGCGAGTCGGTTCATAAAGACGGCACAGCAGCCGAATAATGGAGCTTTTGCCCGCACCCGTGGGCCCCACAAACGCCACCTTTTCCCCCGGGACAATCTGAAACGACACGCCCTGCAGCACGTAGTCTTCATCCTTGTAGGCAAGCCAAACATCACGAAATTCAACTTGGTATTGGCTAGGGGTGACCACAGAGAGGCTGGTGGGATCGGGATCATGAATTTCAATCGGCTCCGAAAGCAAGTCGTTGATACGCTCAATTGCCGTCAGTCCCGCTTGGACAGTCGTGAACTTTTCCGCCAGTTGCCGCAGGGGATCAAAAACCCGCTGGGAAAAGAGAATGAATGTTGCCAATGTACCGAAGTCAATCGTCCGCTGCTCCACCAAGGCACCCCCGAGCCAAAGCACGCCGGCGATCGCCACAAAGGCAATCCACTCCAAAGTGGCCGATACGGCAGAATCATAAAAAATCGTTCGATCCACTTCCTTGATGTAGCGCTGGTTACGACGGCGGAATAACTCGCTGTTAAAGGCCTCACGCCGAAACAACTGCACAACCCCGATGCCAGTAATGTTTTCTTGCAGGCTGGCATTGAGCAGTGACAACTCTTCCCGAGATTTGTAGTTAGCCAGCCGATAGCGATTCTGAAAATAGATAATCAAGGCGGTGATGGGCAACACCAACGCCAACAGCAACGTTGCCAAAGTGCGGTCAATGAGAAACATCGTGAAGATGACCACCACCATGGAAAAGACATCGCTAATGACCCCCACTGCCCCCGTGGCAAAGACATCCCCTAAGGCATCCACATCACTGGTGAGCCGGGTAATGAGCTTACCCACCGGTGTGCGATCAAAAAAGCGCGAGGATAAGCGCAGGACATGGTTAAACAAATCATGGCGAATGTCTGCTGTTATTTGCTGCCCCACCTTTTGAATCCAGTACCCCTGAGCAGCCTGGAGCGTAAAGCGCAACACTACTGTGACTAGCAGCGCCATTGTCAGCAGGTCGATCCCTTGGGTTAAAGACAGCGGCTTCAGAAAGGCATAGGTGCTCTCCTCTTGCTTGAGGAAGGCGATCGCCTGACCAATGATAATCGGCTGTAGGGCTGCTGCTGCTGCCAAAGGAATTAACAGTAAACCACTGCCCAGCAAGGCCCAGCGGTAAGGCTGGAGGTAGGGGAGCAATCGCTGTAACAATTGCCAATCGGTGGCGCGGGATGCAGATGTCATGCCGTTTTACAAGGGTTAGTCTCCTATACCAGTCTAGTGCGCCGGCAGTAACAGTTTTTAACAATTTCAGTGGTCAATGTGGTTGCCATCTTGCGGGCATTCGGCTATATTGAAACTAACTCGGGCTATACAATCCCCCGCATAGCCTCACTAAAATCCCCGAAAAGGCAAGTTACTCCGAAAGGGTAATGCGCAAATCAAAGATCCTGTAGCCGCCGCTTCAGAAAATGGTATGGATGTCTTTGATGCCGAAGGGATTTTTTCCAAGTTTGTCTATTTTGGTAGCTTCATCTGCGCAAATAGCAGGGTATATCCTCCTGTTTTGTTTTGAGCAGCCACTCTTGCCTAGGGAGAGACGGGAGTGATGTTTTCGCTGATGCGCCGCAATACACCGTTAATAAAGCGGTGGCTGCCCTCATCGCTGTAGCGCTTTGCCAGTTCAATGGCTTCGTTAATCGCCACTTGCTTGGCCACATCGAGGTAAGTCATTTCCGTTACAGCAATTTCAATAATGAAACGATCCACTTGCGTGAGGCGTTCCACTTGCCAGTCCACCATAGAGGCCGCAAGCCGCTGTTCAATGTCCTTTTGATGGCGATGCAACTGTTGCAGAATGGCAATGGCGTAGATTTGTACCTCTTCTTGGTGGGCAAAGTAGAGGATTTCAGGTAAATCGAGGGCGGCACCGACGCGATTAATGCATCGTTCTGCCCGCTGGAGGGCGTCGTGGAGCAGCGCTTGGACTTTTTCAATGTGGGGGAGTTGTAATTCACTCTGGTGTAGCAACCGCTGACCTTCGCTGAGTTCACTGCCTGCTTGCTCGAGGGTATCTCGCACATCACTGGCAAGGGTGCGGACGGCCATTAAAATTAAGCTGCGACAGTCTGCGTCACTGAGGGCGTTGGGTTGGCGCAGCACCTGGGCTGCACTGAGTAAGGCTAATTCACGGGCAACACGGCGAGCAGTGGTCATGCGGGTTCCTCAGCAATTTCGTTAGGACAGGGGCAAAGATGGAGAGGCAAGGGCCTGGGGCAGCGGGGTTCCGGGAGTAACAATGCCACCAGAAATGATCAGCTTAAAGGCATCTTCAATGGAAATGTTGAGATCCTGTACCTCGCGCTCACTGGCAATGACATACCAGCCGGTGGTGGGGTTGGGGGAGGAGGGCACAAAAAGGCTGAGCATCGGCTCAGTAAAGGTGGTTTGCAGCGAGCCATTAATCGTGCCGGTGACAAAGGCAACGGCCCAGAGGCCGGGGCGGGGATACTCCACAAGGACAACGCGGCGGAAGCGATTGCGCGAATCCCGCAGAATTGTTTCGAGGAGCTGCTGCAGCACCTTGTAAATGCTGCCCGCCAAGGGAATCCGCTTGAGCAAGTTTTCACCCGTTTCAAGAAACCACCGCCCGACGATGTTGCGAGCCATCAAGCCAATGAGCAGAATGCCGCTGAGGGGGACAAGGATGCCCACGGCGATATTGAGTAAATCCACCAGTAGGGGGTGCCACGTCTTGAAGGGGTTCACTTGCTTGGGAATTCGCGTCAGCAAATCTAGCACCCAACTCGAGACAGAAATGGACAACCAGATGGTGGTTGCCAAGGGAATCACCACTAGTAAACCGGCAATTAGGTCGTTTTTAATTGCTTGTTTCAGTCGATGGAGCACAGTAAACCTACAACAGAGCGTTGCGTATTTCTAGCTTAACGGTTGCGGGGGACGCAAGCGGTGAAAGGCTAAACTGCTGTAGAGCATGAAGGCAGCATCCCAAGGGCTATCTTCGCGGCGAAAGAGGTTGAGGTGGGGGGGAATTTTACTCAGCAGCTCACTGAATTCGAGGGCAGTTTCAGCAAAGCTATTAAAATCATTCCAGACGGGGCGATCGCCACAGTGCTGCTGCCACACACGTGAGAGCTGTCGCCATTTTGCCCAAGAGGTGGCCTGATCCAGTTCGTGGTCAGTTGGTGTGGCCATGGGAGCAAGGGCGGCTAAATCAATTCCCTGATGAAACTGGTAGCCACCGCGATAAAAACGCAAAATTTGATTTTTCTGGCTCAGGTGCAGGTCGCAGCATTGGGCATGATCTTGAATTTGCTCCTTGTAGGTCACTTTTCCTTGGCGATCGCGATCAAAGACGAGCTCAAAGATGGGAAGCAAGCCTTCCACCCGCTGCGTTACTTCAGACCACGCAAACGTCAGGGTAAAGGGCTGGGGCTGGAGCGAACTGGTGCAAACCACTTGGGGCTGAGGTTCAATAGCTTGAAAATAGCGAACTTCAAACACTGGCGTTTGGGTCACGGCATCTAGGGGCACGCAAAACGACGGTAAACCCAGCGCCTGTAGCTCTTGGCAATACACCATTAACTCGGCAAAGTTACCCCAGCGGATCAGCCGCCAACCGTGGCTGGGAATCAGTAACCGCGCTGCGTAAGGATCAATTTTTAAGATGGTTGCCAAATGACGAGCCAAGGGAGCTTTTGCTGCGGGGTTGGCAACGCCTTCTAGCACCAGAATTCCCTGTTGTTCCACACCCACAACGGCATGGGTTTGGGCAATCGCCTGCTGTCGTTGCTGCTGTCGCACCTCCTCAATGGCTTGTAACCCCTGCCGTGCCGCCTGCGTCAGCTTCGGACCACAGTTGAGCCGCAGTAGGTTACGAAACGTGGCTTCAGCTTCACTGAGGCGATCAGTCTTGAGGTATAAGCGCCCCTGACACAGGAGAACCCGCGGATCATCCGCAGGAAGTGCTGCCAACAGCCGTTCTGCCTGCTGTAAGTCACCCTGCTCTAGTGCTGCCACAACCTCGGTAATCATGGATATGCCACTGCTTTTTGTCCCTCATACTCAGCGATCTACCCTAACCGCCAAAGAGACCCCCTAAAAAGTTCTCAAGGCCACCTTTACCAAGGCGTTCCCCGCGAATTTTGGCCAGCTTTTCAAGGAGTTCTCGCTCCTCATGATTAATTCGGGTGGGAATTTCCACCTCCACCGTAATCAAGTGATCGCCACGAGCCACTGGATTGCCCACCCGCGGTACCCCATGCCCCTCCAAGGTGAGAATGGTACCCGGCTGTGTCCCCGGCGGAATCGTCAACTCTGCTTCGCCATCAACCGTGCTTACCATCACGCGGCAACCCAGAATGGCTTGCAAGTAGCTAATTTTTAGCCGCGACAGAATGTTGTTGCCCTCCCGCTGAAATTCGGGATCGGGTTCCACAAACAAATAAACGTACAAATCCCCCGGCGGGCCACCCCGCTGTCCAGCATCCCCTTCCCCAGACACCCGCAGCCGTGTGCCTGTATCCACCCCAGCAGGAATCGTAATTTTTAACTTTTTACTGACCTGAATGTGACCTTGACCGCCACAGGCATCACAGCGATCTTCAATCACCCCCCCTGTACCACCGCAGGTCGGGCAGGTGGTCAACTGGGTAAAACTCCCAAAGGGAGTACGGGTAGAGCGGCGCACTTGGCCAACGCCATTGCAAGTACTACAGGTCACCGGACGAGTTCCGGGCTTAGCCCCCGAACCTTTGCAGGCTTGGCAGGTTTCGAGATGGTTCAGGCGAATTTCCTTTTCACCCCCAAAGACCGCTTCCCGAAACTCTAGCTTCAGGTCGTAGCGCAGGTCATCACCACGGGTAGGCCCCGGACGGCGGCGACCGGTGGTGCCAACGCCTGTGCCAAAACCACCAAAGAAGGTTTCAAAAATATCGGCAAAGCCCCCCATGTCGCCAACACCAAAATCGGGGAAGCCCGCCGCACCACTAACACCCGCCTCGCCAAAGCGATCGTAGTTGGCACGTGCCTGCGGATCTGAAAGCACCTCGTAGGCACGGTTGATTTCCTTGAAAGTTTCCTCAGCTCCCGGCTCTTTATTAACATCAGGGTGATACTTACGGGCTAGGCGCCGATATGCTCGCTTTAATTCTTCGGCATCGGCAGAACGCGAGACACCTAATATCTCATAGAAATCACGAGCCATAGCCACAGTCACCTAAATTAATCAACAGCTTCATAATCTGAAACAACTGTTTCTTCATTATCGCTGATTACTGTGGCATCACTATCTAAAACTTGGGTGGCTTGGGCACTAATGGTTGCCCCTCCTCCCATGGTTGAGCTGCCTGCCATGATCGAGCCGCCAGCAGTTTGCTGATAAACTACGGTGCCGAGGGTCACCAAAGCCTGCTGCAGTGCCTCCATCCGCTTGCGAATTTCATCCGGTGTGATTGTGTCATCCACCATCGCGGCCTGCATACGTTGTACCACTGGCTCAATGCGCCCTCTTAAGTCCGCAGGTAAGCTAATGCCGTGATTTTTCAGGGTTGACTCATAGCTGTAGAGCAGTGCGTCGGCTTGGTTGCGCAGCTCAGCCACTTGACGCTTAATTTCGTCTGCTTGAGCGTACAGCAAGGCTTCTTGGCGCATGCGCTCAATTTCCATACTACTAAGACCACCGCGGTTGGTGATGCGCACGCTCTGCTGACGTCCTGTAGCTTTATCTACTGCGGAAACACTGAGAATGCCGTTGGCATCTATATCGAAAGTAACGTCAATTTGGGGAACACCACGAGGGGCAGGGGGAATTCCTGTTAATTCAAAGCAGGCCAATTGCTTATTGTCTTTGGCAATGGGGCGCTCTCCTTGATATACGGCAATTTCCACCACCGTTTGGTTATCAGTAGCGGTGGAAAAAGTTTGGGTTTTACTGGTGGGCAGCGTGGTGTTGCGCTCAATGATTTTGGTGAACACTCCCCCTAAGGTTTCTAGGCCAAGGGAAAGGGGAGTAACATCCAGCAGGAGTAGATCCTTAACCGTGGTTTCTTTACCAAGGATTCCCCCTTGGATGGCGGCACCAATGGCTACGGCTTCATCAGGGTTAACCGAGCGATCCGGAGGCTTACCGCAGAACTGTTTCACTAATTCTTGAATCGCCGGAATGCGGGTTGATCCCCCCACCAATAGCACGCGATCAATATCTTTGACGGTCAATCCAGCATCCGCAAGAGCCTGCTTCATAGGCTCAAGGGTGGCTTGGATCAGGTGTGCCGAAAGTTCCTCAAATTTGCTGCGGGTGAGTTCAATTTCTAGGTGTTTAGGACCGGTGGCATCAGCGGTAATAAAGGGCAGGTTAATCGATGTCGAAAGAGTGCCTGAGAGTTCCACTTTGGCTTTTTCGGCAGCTTCCCGTAACCGCTGGAGTGCCATCTTGTCATTGGAGAGGTCGATGCCTTCCTGCTCTTTGAAAGTGGCTAGCAGCCAGTCGAGAATGCATTCATCAAAGTTGTCACCGCCAAGGTGGTTGTTGCCAGCGGTAGCAATCACCTCAAAAACGCCATCCCCCAATTGCAAAATTGAAACATCAAAGGTGCCACCGCCAAGGTCAAAGACGAGAATTTTTTGATCCTGATCTTGTTTATCGATACCATAGGCCAAAGCTGCAGCTGTGGGCTCATTGATAATCCGCAGTACCTCAAGGCCGGCGATCGCCCCCGCATCCTTGGTGGCTTGGCGTTGGGCATCGCTAAAGTAGGCAGGCACGGTAATAACGGCTTGGGTGACGGCTTCCCCCAAGTAGGCTTCCGCATCCTGCTTCAGTTTTTGCAACACCATGGCGGAAATTTCTTGGGGGGTGTAGGTGCGATCGCGAATTTGCACATCCACCGTACCATCACGACCCAGCACGCAGGCATAGGGAACTCGCTCTCGCTCAGCAGCAGTTTCTTCCCAGCGACGGCCAATAAAACGCTTAATACTAAAAACAGTGTTTTCGGCATTGGTGACAGCTTGGCGTTTAGCCAGTTGCCCCACCAAACGCTCGCCTGATTTGCCAAAGGCGACAATACTTGGAGTTGTCCGACCACCCTCAGCGCTGGGAATAACGACGGGGTTACCCCCTTCTAGGACTGCCACACAACTGTTTGTGGTTCCAAGGTCGATGCCGATGACTTTACCCATAGCCGCAAATCACTGGTTCCAAAGATGTGTTGATCAATGTTCTTCAGTCAGAAAAGAGAGACTGTCGCAAGGCACAGATAATCTTTTTTCTAGGTTGCCCCAAGGATGATGCTATGGTAACACCCTCATTCTAAAAAGATGATGGTCACTAACACTCTTGTGAAACTGTAACACCCTTAAGTCGTCGGCTGACGGATCAGGGCAACAGTGACTCGCTCTGGTTCTGGCGCTTGAATCTCGACGGCAATATGCGGCCCAAAGAATGTTTCCATTTTGGCTTGCTTGGACTGCCAAACCTCAAGGGGAACTGCTGGAGAGTCAAACTCTAAGAGCAAGGTGTAGGCGCCATCTTTCAGGGTTTCAGCGATCGCCACCAAGACAGGACGCTCTTCATCGGAAGGGCTCAAGCCAAGACTGGCCAAAGTGGTGTCAAGGTGTGCCTCTTGGCCATAGCGGTAACGGGTGACATCCTTGCGAATTTGGGTTTGGGTCGGCGTCGCCTGAGGGCGAGCAGCAATCACCTCCGGCCTAGGGGCATCACGGTAAGGCACCGGTTTCAATTCGGCTGCCTTGAGGGCGAGGCCCCCTAATAACAGGGGCACCCCATAGAAAAAACCTGCCAGATTCAGGGTGGCATTGCCGGTAGCGTAGGCAATAATCCCCACCACGGTGAGGAGTGTCCCCACCATCAACCCCAACGTCCCCAAAGAAAATGAACCCAGCATCCTATTGGTAGTGCCCTTAACGATAGTTTGTAAATTGTAGCGGCACGGGATAATCTGCGGTCTTTAATCGTTGAATGACCGCCTGTAAGTCATCCTTAGATTTTGCCGTAACCCGAACCGCATCCCCTTGAATCGCCGCCTGCACCTTCTTAAACTCAGTGCGGATGAGCTTACTGATCTCCTTTGCCAGTTCAGAATTAATGCCACGGCGCAGTTGAATCACCTGTTTGACGCGATTCCCACTGGCCGACTCTACCGCACCGTAGTCAAAGATCTTAAGGGAAAGCTGTCGCTTGGCTGCCTTTTGCTGCAAAATGGTGTGCACTGCCTTGAGGGTGAACTCACGATCGGTTTGGATTGTCAGCCCCTCTTTAGTGAGCTCTACAGTGGTTTTAGTATCTTTAAGGTCGTAGCGCGCCTTAATTTCCCGCTCCGTTTGATCCACCGCATTGACGAGCTCTTGCCAGTCAAAATCACTCACAATATCGAAAGAAAACGTACTTGCCATGCTTAGGTTTTTTCGGGGTTAACCTTACCAATCACTTCTAATTTACCGTCATCGGTCACTTGCCAAATGTCATAGACTCCGACCACATCCCCGTTTTCATCAATATCAACATTGCCACTGGCACCTTGGTAGTTAATCTCCTTGCCCTCCCGCAGTAAGGCAAGGGCAGTGCACACATCATCTACCTCTTCACCTGGAGCATTGGCCACGTCCCGCAACTTGGAGCGAATGCCTTCGCCCGTATTACTCTTTGCTGCCTCCGCTGCTAGCACCAGCAAAGCCGCCGCATCCCATGCTTGCGCCGCAAAGGCGGGTAGTTCTCCTCCTTTTTTCGTGCGCCAGAGCGCCTGCAGCGCCCCAAGAGCTTGGCCATCAGCGCCCGGAACCGTTCCCTTTGCCCCAGCAATAATATACTTGCCGTCAGGCGTGCGCCCCACCTGCTCTGGAAAACTTTCTGACTTGACGCCATCGGTGAGCAAAATGGCAACATTCTGAGTTAAGCCCTGCTCAAAAGCAGATTTCAGCAACAGGCTACCGGTTTCTGGATACAAAATGGCGACTACGGCATCGGGGTTACCGGCAAAGGCTGCCGCTGCTTCCGTGGTGAAGGTCGTGGCACGCTCATCGTAACGGGTGGGGCGATCCTCATTAACCACAGTTCCACCTAGGGCTTTGAAGGCACGGGTAAACTCCTGCTCAAAACTGCGGCCGTAGTCGTTGTTGATCACTACTGTCGAGACCCGCTGAAATCCTTCTTTCTTGGCTAGCTGAGCTAATGCTTGGGCTTGGTAGTTATCGGGGGGTGCCGTGCGGGCCCAGTAACCATTGAAGTCCCCCCGTTGTGCCCGCTCGGTGAGTAACGTGCTGGTACTGCCCGGAGACACTAACATCACCTGCCCGCGCGTGGCAATGTCAGCTGCAGCATTCGAGACACTGCTGCCAAAGGAGCCTACCACGCCAGCCACCCGATCAATTTCCACCAACTTGGTCATCGCTTCGGCGCCCGCGGCGGGATTGGATTGATCATCAGCAGCAATGAGGGTCACGGGCTGGCCGTTCACCCCACCACAAGCATTCACGGTTTCCACCACCAGGGGCACTGTTTCAGCAATTGGCGTCCCTACGGAGGCGAGGTCACCTGTCGAGGGAAGCAGCGAGCCAATGCGCAGGCCATTGCCATTGGTACCCGTTGGGGTGCCCACATTGTTGCAGGCACCCAAGCCCAACAGAACCAGCAGACTAGTAAATGTTTTGACCCACGATTGTTGCTGACCCATTGCTGTCATCACCTCACAGTTTGCAAGCATCCTACTGCAAACTGGAGGTCTTTTCAACCGCTCGGGTGTTTAGCTGAGGGGACGAATGAGATAACCACAGCGATGCTCACCATCGACAATCCAGTGGGTGCGCTCAACAACACAATCTTCGAGGGCGATCGCAAACATCTGTAATTCATGATCACAAACCGCCGGAAACGACTGGGCGACCGCTGAAATGGCACAGTTATATTCCGTAAATAAATAGGCAGCAGGCTGATCAACGTCCTGCACAGGATAAAACTCAGCCATGTAGCCTTCCTGTTGTCGCAGTGCTACCAAGCGGTGCAGGCGCTCCGCCAGAGACCCGGTGCCGATTTTTTGGCGGTAGTCACGGGCTTTCCGCTGCCATGCCACCTGCAACACATCCTGAACCTGCTCTGGCCCTAGGGTGGCGGCAACAGACTCCAATAGCTCCACGGCAAATCCTTTGGCACCACTGGCGTTTTGGCGACGCTGCCACTGCCGCAGTTCTTCCCGTCCGGCCTCGCTGATGGCATACCGGTGCTGTGGCCGCCCGACGGTGCCCGAGAGCACTTCGTAAGTGACCAGTTGCTCCGCTTCCAGTTCCTTCAGATGGCGGCGCACCGCTTGCGGACTAATGGCCAACTGGGCTGCTAACTCTTGGGCGCTGAGGTGCCCATGGCGAAGCAGGCAGTGTAAGATGTCATGTTTAGTGTCGGATGTGAGAGTCACCGCTGTTTTCATCCTCAATCGCTCCGTTGGCGATGCCTGCCACAGGCACAGGCCAAGGGCAACGGCAGTCACTGCTAAACAAATTCACGCCTTGACTTTAACAACCATTTTATTGCTAAATTAGTCCTAGAGATAAAGCAACGGCCTTGTTGCTTAATATACTCGAAACTCTGCCCTTCTTCACCCAAAGAGAACACTCAATGTCGGCAACGGTACAATCCCTCGTCAATCAGCCCTACAAGTACGGCTTTGTCACCCAGATTGAGACAGACACCATTCCTCGCGGTCTCAACGAAGAGGTTATTCGTCTCATTTCCGCCAAGAAGAACGAGCCGGAGTTTATGCTCGAGTTCCGGCTGCGCGCCTATCGGCAGTGGCTGACAATGCAGGAGCCGACGTGGCCGAAAGTCAGCTACCCGCCCATTGACTATCAAGAGATTGTTTATTATTCAGCACCAAAGCAAAAAGAAAAACTCAAAAGCCTCGATGAAGTGGATCCAGTTCTGCTAGAAACCTTTGAAAAGCTAGGGATTCCCCTCTCGGAGCAAAAGCGGCTGAGCAATGTGGCGGTAGATGCCATCTTTGACAGCGTTTCGGTGGCCACAACCTTTCGGGAAGAATTGGCAAAGCAGGGCGTGATTTTCTGCTCGATGTCTGAAGCCCTACAGGAGTACCCCGACCTTGTGCAGAAGTATCTCGGGAGCGTGGTGCCCATTGGGGATAACTTCTATGCAGCGCTCAATTCAGCGGTCTTTTCCGATGGGTCGTTCGTCTATATTCCCAAAAACACCCGCTGTCCGATGGAGTTGTCCACCTATTTTCGGATTAACAACGGCGAGTCAGGTCAGTTTGAGCGCACGTTGATTATTGCCGATGAGGGCAGTTACGTGAGTTACCTCGAAGGCTGCACCGCACCGATGTTTGATACCAACCAACTCCATGCGGCGGTGGTGGAGCTTGTCGCTCTCGATAACGCTGAAATTAAATACTCCACAGTGCAAAACTGGTACGCGGGGGACGAAAACGGCAAAGGTGGCATTTACAACTTTGTCACCAAGCGTGGCCTCTGCTTGGGACGCAACTCAAAAATTTCTTGGACGCAGGTGGAAACGGGTTCAGCTATCACGTGGAAATACCCCAGTTGTGTTCTGGTGGGGGACAATTCCGTGGGTGAATTTTACTCCGTAGCCCTGACGAATCATTGGCAGCAGGCGGATACGGGCACAAAAATGATTCACGTGGGCAAGAATACCCGCAGCACGATTGTCTCGAAGGGCATTTCGGCGGGGCATTCTAAGAATAGCTACCGTGGCTTGGTAAAAATTGGCCCTAAAGCAACGGGGGCGCGCAACTATTCCCAGTGCGACTCGATGCTGATTGGCGACCAATCCAATGCTAGTACGTTCCCTTACATTCAAGTCCAAAACCCCACAGCTCAGGTCGAACACGAAGCCTCCACCTCCAAAATTGGCGAGGATCAGTTGTTCTACTTTGCCCAGCGGGGCATTGCCGCTGAGGATGCCGTCTCGATGATGATTAGTGGCTTTTGTCGGGATGTGTTTAACCAACTGCCGATGGAGTTTGCGGTGGAGGCGGATCGGCTCTTGAGCCTGAAGCTGGAAGGGAGTGTGGGCTAGGTGCCCGGCAAAATACGCCACACCTTGATGGTGCTATCTTCACTGGCGGAGATCAGTTCATCTTGGCCAAAGATAACGCTATACACCGCGCCAGAGTGTCCCTTCAATGTCCGTAAAAGCTCCCCCGAAAGCGTCCAAAGCTTCACGGTTTGGTCGCCATGACCACTGGCAATGGTGCTGCCATCAGGACTGACGGCAACGCTGAAAACTTGGCCATTTTCGGCAGCAAACTGGTGCTCTAGTTCACCGGTTACTAGGTTCCACACCTTAATGCCGTCTTGGTCGCTACCACTCACGAGTTGGCTGGTGTCGGGGGTAAAGGCAAGGCTATTGACATCACTGGTGTGACCTTCAAGGGTACGCAGCAGCCGTTGGCTGGCTAAATCCCACAGGCGAATCTGAGTGTCAACGCCACCCGTAGCTACAAAGCGACCATCTGGACTGATGGCAACGGTGAGCATAATGCCGCCATGGCCGCCGAGGGTGGTGATTTCTTGCAGCGTGCTCAGGTTCCAGAGCTTGACGCTGTGATCGTAGCTAGCACTGGCAAGGGTACGACCGTCGGGGCTGAGGGCTAAGCCATTGACGAAGTCGCGGTGGCCGCTGAGGGTTGCCCGCAGTTGGCGATCGCCCGTGCTCCAGAGTTTAATTTGGTTATCTTTGCTACCGCTGATCACGGTTTGGCCATCGGGGGTCATGACGAGGGCATAAATCCAATCCGTATGGCCACTGGCTTGCCCCAGTTCAGTACCGGTGGCCAAGTTCCAAAAGTGCAGCACCCGATCGTCGCCACCACTCACCAGTAAGTCACCGTCAGGACTCAGGGCAATGGCATTCACTTCGTCTTCGTGCCCCCGCAACGTCATGGCAAGGGCAACTTTTTGCCAGCGGGAGGTGGTCGTGCCCACAATAGGGAGGGGGTCTCCCCCGCTCCAGCGGCTGCTGAGTTGCCAGTAGGCCACGCCGGCCACTATGCCACTGAGCACAAGGGTGCCGAGGAGAAGACCAATGTCAGAACTCCGTTTGCTGGTCATGGGGGGAAATCTCCAAAACCCGGTTACCAAGCCACTCTAAAATGATTCGGTTGACTTCCGTCGGCTGTTCGTCGTGGGGACAATGCCCAGCGGCTAGTTTCACTAATTGTAGGTTGGCCTGCACCTGCTGGAATAGGCTGGCCAGTGGCGGAGGAATGAAGCGATCCTGTTCTCCCCAGATTAACAATAGAGACTGTGGGATAGATTGCAGCATTATTTTGGCACTAGGACCAAAGTTAGGGCGGGTCATGGCGCGAATAATTTGGCTAAAAGCGCGATCCGCCTGGGCATCACCAGCGGGGGTGAGGAGAATCTCCAGAAGTTCAGCATCGACACAAGCGGGGTTAGCATAGGCCAGTTGAGCCCAGCGTTTGACAATCGCGGGACGGCGCACGATGTAAAAGATCCCCCGCAACAGCCACGGGGCTGTAAAAAGCTGCTCAATGCCACTAATCAGGGGGGCGATCGCCGGCGGTATCATCTCTGTGCGAATGGCGGGATCCGGCAAGCTGAGCATAACAACCCCGGCTGCCATGGCGGGATAGCGGTAGGCACAGGTCAGGGCAATGAGGGCACCAATGGAGTTACCGATGAGAACCGTAGGTGTGCCAATGAACTGCCGCCAGAAAGCATAAACCTGCTGCCCCCAAAAGTCAGCGCTGTAGGTGGCAATGGGTTTTTCGGCAGCCCCTAGCCCCAGTAAATCCAAGGCATAGGTGGGGTAGTGGCTACCTAGGACGCGTAAATTGTGCCGCCAGTGCCGCAAGGACGCACCAAAACCGTGGAGCAGCAGCAGCGGTGGGCGCGATGCGGTGGATGGCTGCCAAAAACTGTAACGACTCTGCCAGCCCCGCCAGCACCAGTCGCGTTCGACACCGTAGCGGTAGGCCTCCCTGTTGGCTTGTGTCATGCCCCTATTCAGTGAATAATGACTCCTATGTTATGAAGTTTTGCAACAAGTGGCCCCAAGGAGTTTAACGTTGAGTGCACTAAACGATGCGATCGCCCCCCACGGGGGTGTGCTGGTGAACCGCATTTTGTCCCCTGAACAGAAACAGTACTGGCGCGATCGCGCCGATGAATTACCGCGCGTACGCTTGGATGAGCGGGCGGTTTCTGACTTAGAACTCATTGCCATTGGCGGGTTTAGTCCCCTCACGGGGTTTATGGGACAGGCAGACTACGAACGAGTCGTCAACGAAATGTACCTCGAGAATGGCCTGCCTTGGTCCATTCCCATTACCCTCTCCGTTACACCGGAGGTGGCTGCCCCCCTCGAGATTGGCCAAACCATCCGTCTGGATAGCCCCACGGGTGAGTTCCTCGGCCTCCTTGAGCTGACGGAAAAATATACCTACGACAAGCGCCAAGAAGCCCGCTGTGTCTATCGCACCGAAGACGATAAGCATCCGGGCGTCAAGGTAGTTTATCAACAGGGCGAAGTCAACCTTGCTGGTCCCATTTGGTTATTGGAGCGGCACCCCCATCCTCAATTCCCCCGCTACTGTATTGATCCGGCCGAGGCCCGCGCCCTTTTCCGGGAAAAAGGCTGGCGCACCATTGTCGGGTTCCAAACCCGTAACCCCATTCACCGCGCCCACGAGTACATTCAAAAATGCGCTCTTGAAATTGTTGATGGCCTGTTTCTGCATCCCCTCGTGGGTGCCACCAAGGAGGATGACATTCCCGCTGATGTGCGCATGCGCTGCTACGAAATTATGCTAGAGCACTACTATCCCCAAGATCGGGTCGTGCTGGCCATTAACCCGGCTGCTATGCGCTACGCAGGACCGCGGGAAGCCATTTTCCATGCCTTGGTGCGCAAAAATTACGGCTGTACCCACTTTATTGTTGGGCGTGACCATGCTGGGGTGGGCGACTACTACGGCACCTACGATGCCCAGCACATTTTTGATGAATTTGATCCGGCAGCCCTCGGAATTGTGCCCTTAAAATTTGAGCACGCCTTCTACTGCACCCGCACCCAGTCTATGGCCACCAGTAAAACCAGCCCCAGCAAGCCTGAGGAGCGGATCCACCTCTCTGGAACCAAGGTGCGGGAAATGCTGCGCCGAGGCGAGCTACCCCCCCCGGAATTTTCCCGTCCGGAAGTGGCGGCTGAGCTAGCGCGGGCAATGCGCCAGCCTCAACTGAGCGCCTCCTAGGATTCCCTGCCCTGCAGATTCATCAATTGAAAATTGAAATAAAACGAGGGGGTCAAGTTGACGGCAACTCGACCCCTAAGGAAGTTAGCAACGATGATGTTTACTCAACAACTAAGGTGGACAAAGCGTGGTTCCCTGTAGCACCTCAGCCCCCTTCGGGCATCTAAACCGATTAGGCTTGGAGTCGTGCACTCCTAGTGTTCCTTCAGCGTACTCTTGATGTCAACGTTGACGGTACTTTTATGGTGCTAGCAACTATCTTTAACTGAAAGACAGCTAAGCTTGCCTTAACTCCCTTTAGCAACAATATGGGGACTTCGGCAGTAACCACTACGGTGACAAGGCTGGATAAAGCAGGGAAAAACAATGAGTATGAGATGGATTAAGTTGTTTGATCGCTACTATCAAGATTGACCTAAATCACGACAGGTATCATTTATCTTGCAGTAGCTTTGCTTTATCCTGAACTAGCGAGCGAGGCGGCACAAGCTCTTAGTTCACTCTTGTCACTAACTGTTATTTACTGTGCCTACTATCAAGTTAGCATAAGGGTTGAGGATTGGCAAAACGTTAAGTCGAAATTAAATATCTGTTATATTCCTTAACCAATGTTGTTATATGCTGTTAACTTTCCCCTTTGGGGGCTATTGCTGGTATTTTTAGGGGGCTGTTGGGGGGGCAATTACCTCCTTTTGCCCACTGAGCCACTGGGGGGCGGTTTGAATTCCTTAGCACGCGAAGACTCCCCCCAACTCTCGTACGATGGTCGCTATCTAGTGTTTGTGAGCGATCGCCACGGGTATCGTGCCATTTTCTTGTTTGATGTAGCGCAGCGGCAACTGTTACCCTTACCCGGCCTCAATCGCCTGGGGATTGTCCAAGATCAACCCAGTATTAGCGGTGATGGTCGCTATATTGCCTTTCGTTCAGAAGCTCGCGGTAAATCCGATATTGTGGTGTACGATCGGCTGACGCGGCAGCAAGAAATAATTACAGCCACTTGGCAGGGAGAGGTACAGTTTCCAGCGATTAGCGGCGATGGCCGCTTTGTTACCTTCCAATCTGACCGCAGTGGTCAATGGAATATTGAAATTTATGATCGCGGTGTGCGCTCTCCATTGCCAGTGACACCAGCCAATTAGACATTCTAGTCAATTAGCTTTTGCGGGGACGAGTGCCAGTAAAGGGTTGTGCCCCCGTGGAGGGATAATGGTCGTCGCGGGGTGTGAAAATGCGTCCAAAGGCTTCCATTACAAACTCCATCATACCCTGTAGTTTTTGCCGCAGTGTCTTAAACATAGGTCAACTCCTAAGACAGCAGATCCTGCTCTACTTCCACTATAAAAAATTGATCCCCGATGCTGAGAGCAGTTGAGATAATTGTTGATAACCTCCATAAGGAAGTTATTAATATGTAAACAAAGATTATGTTATGTTGCAGCTATCTCGTAATCCTGCACTACGCGTCTATCGCACTTTCGTAACCCCTCACCCTAAATCCCTCTGCCAAGAAGGGAGAGGGACTTTGAATCTGGCTCCCCTTCTTCCTTTTTGGGAGTAGGCTGTTGCTTGCTGTCCGAAGGACTTAGGGCGCGCGAAGCAGGAGTTGGGGGATGAAGGCTATACATAGATACTCCCTGTACTACAGCTTTCTCAAGGGCTGAGAGCTGCTTTCTGGGTTGCTAATTCTTCGGATAATAGTTGATGGTAAATCTCTTCTAAATGGGGTGTAATGAGGTTGCTTTCAATGCCGTAACCAAGGCTGGTCCAGGTATCTGACAAAAGGGCAAAAACCCTCTGCACTTGGCCTTCGCGCAAAAGCTGGGGAATGTTGGCATTCCAGGCTTGGGTATCTGTTAACCAGCGATAGACCACTTGATCTTGGTACTCAGGCGCAAAACTGTACTGACTCCAGAACCAAGTCGGTGGGGCTGGGTGATACTGAGCTGCTTTTTCAGCCCAAGTGGAACTCAGGAATTGGTAGCGACCGGCAGCCGTTGTACACAGGTGCTGATTTGGGCCGCGGCGAATAGGAACACAGCGATCCGGATGATGACTGAGATCGCGGATATGCTCACCACCGTACAGAAGGGTATAGGGGTTGGCATCGTTCGCTTCACTGGCAGAAATGGTGCGCATGAGGGCACGCACGTAGGGGTCACCCCCTTCCATCGCTAGGGGGGCAATTTGGCCGGACTGCCAACGGTACCACAACAGGGCGGGCGATCGCCCCCCCACCAGCGCATAGCTACCCCCCATCCCCACCGCCAAAACTAAAACCCAGCGCCAAAAACGCACGATGTCCAACCTCAAACCGATGGTACACAGCGGAATAACTCAGCAAAGTCCGTGGGCACCTGATCCGGACGACTCACCACCTCAAAAATTTTATTGGTGGCAGCGGCTTCACCGAGGGCAGCAACACAGATTTCGGCCACTTGGGATCGGGCAATACTGCCTTCAAACAGGGTATCTGCGGCAGCAATGACCGGAAACCCACCCTCTTGCGTCTCTTTCAGACCTCCTGGACGGACAATCGTGTAAGTCAGACCACTGTTTTGTAAATAACGTTCCGCTTGCTGCTTCCAATACAAGATCAGCCAAAAGAGGTTGAGGGGATGAAAGAATTGGGAGACACACAAGGAAGAGACAAGGATAAAGTGCTGCACCCCGAGCCCTTTAGCGGCATCGACGAGGTGTTTGGTTCCCAAGTAATCAACACTTAAGGGTTCCAGAGGGTTGAGGCTGGGACTGGCACCTGTGGCACAGATAACAGCTTCACACCCCGTGAGGGCACTGGGGAGAGTTTGGGGCTGGGTAACGTCAGCGGTGCGAATTTCCACTTCGCCGTTGGGCCATAACTGCTGTGCCTTCGCTGGGTTGCGCACCACAGCAATGGGAGTGTGCCCGGCTTGCTGTAGGGCAGTGACGACTCGTTGGCCTGTGCGGCCTGTGGCGCCAACAACAGCAACGTTCACAGTTTTTTCCTACCATCGTTCAAGTTCTAACGAGATCATAAGTGGATGTCCCAGTCTTCGTCATCCTCGGGGCGATCGCTGGGGGGTGGCGGTGTCAAAATCCGGTACTCCGCATCCACGACGGAGGGGGGGGGCGGTGGTATCGGTTGGCTCTTACGCGACGGACGGTATTGATGAGAGTAGGGACCGCTGCGGCGCGGCGGTGTATCTTGAAGGACCGGCTCCCGTGGAGGGGGTGGCGGTTCAGGCTCCTCAAACCAATCTTCGACATCCTCCTCAGGCTCAGCCTCTTCTGGGGGTGGGCGCAGGGAGGGATCTTCTGGCGGAACGGTGGGCTCAGGGGCGCGGCGGGAAGCAGTGCGTTTTTCGGTTGCGGAACTGGTACTCAACAGCAGTAAAATGCGTCCCCACAGCAACCCGACTCCGGCAGCAGCGGCAATCCAAAAGGCAAGGGGCAAGGCTGGGGTCTGCTGCCCCAGAAACCGGAGCGACAGAATTGGCTGCCAATTTTGCACCACTAAGGTGGTCAGGAGGGCGATCGCCCCCCCATATACCCAAGCTCGTGACATCAGGTTATGGGTCCTTGCCAGCGCTTTAGGGGCACACAATCTAACCCTAGCTGATCGAGGGCGCGCGCCACGACAAAATCCACCAAATCTTCAATCGTTTGCGGGCGGTGATACCAAGCGGGAATCGCGGGCACAATACGGGCGCCGGCCAAGGCAAGCTGGGTCAAATTTTGGAGATGAATGAGACTAAAGGGGGTTTCCCGCGGTACCAAGACAAGGGGGCGCTGCTCTTTCAGGTGCACATCCGCCACCCGCTCCAGTAAGTCGGAACTCAGACCGGCAGCTAGCTTTGCCACTGTGCTCATGCTACAGGGGATAATCACCATGCCCAAGGTGCGAAAGGAACCACTGGCGATCGCTGCCGCCACATCTGTGGGTCGATGGCAGACGAGGGATCCCTCCCACACTTGCGCTTGCTCCTGCCAAAAGAGAGCTTGCTTATCGGGCTGGGTCGGCATCGTTAAGCCGCATTCTGCTTGCCACACCTGATGAACCGCCTTAGATGCCACTAATTGAATAGGATACCCTGCTTGTAATAGAAATTTTATGGTGCGTACTGCGTAGAGCAAGCCAGACGCACCAGTCACGCCCAAAACAATTGGTGGAGAAGAGGAGGTCACAATTTACGCCATACTAAACAAAACGTCCATGGAACTGGCAAACCCCTAGGGTTTGATAACAATCCCATTCTAAATTGCTGACTGGTCGGCTCTCTTCGGTAGCGACAAAATGACAATTCCTGATCCGGCTTTTTCCCCTGAGCCCACAACCGACACCGGGATCACTGTTCCGCCGGAACTGCTCCGCGAGCTCTTTGACGCAGCGCTGCTCGATGCCTTAGTCTCTGGCGAATTCCCCGATCTAGATCAGCTCTTTGTGAATCTTGAGCCTCTTAGGTTTGAGCCTGCTGCCCCCCGAGTGTCCCAAGCACAGTGGCAGCAAATGCAACAGCAACACCAAGTGATTGCCCAGCAATTGGAAGCAACCCTCACGTATTTGGCCAAGGTGAAAGCCGTCGCTTACCAACTCCAAGCAGTCGCCAGCGAATTCGTACCAACCCCCAAGGGACGCCATCGGCAACCTCCCCCTCCCCATCCGCTGGAATACTTGGCAGCCGAGCTGCTGCAGGCGATCGCCCACACCCAAGCCGCACTAGAGCCAGTCTATGAACCCCTACACCAACTAGGGGATACCCTGAGGGGCGAGTGATGGCTATGGCAGCGACTCATGGGTTTGTTACCATAATGCTTGCTGACCCCTGACCCGCTATTCATTGAAGCTATTCATTGAAGAGTTGGTTGCCCTCAAAACTATCCCTGAGGATAAGGCTGCGAAAAACTGCGACATTGGAGGCTTTTGGCCGTTGATTATTGTTATTGATAACTATGACAGTTTCACCTACAACTTAGTCCAGTATTTAGGAGAACTGGCGGCAGAATTTGCGGTGGCTGCTGATCTGCGCGTCTTTCGCAACGACAAAATCACACTTGCCGACATTGATGCCCTTGCTCCCGCTGGGATTGTGATTTCCCCAGGGCCAGGGCGACCTGCTGATGCGGGAATTTCAGAGGCGGTGATTCGCACCTACGGAGCTCACTGCCCGATTTTAGGGGTATGCTTGGGGCATCAAGCCATTGGCGAAGTATTTGGCGGCACAATTGCCTTAGCACCGACCCTGATGCACGGTAAAACCTCAGAGATTCACCATTACGGAGTGGGCGTATTCCAAGGCTTACCCCAGCCTTTTACGGCCACCCGCTACCACAGCTTGGTGATTGACCGCGACACCTGCCCAGATGTCTTAGAAATTACGGCATGGACAGAGGATAACTTAATTATGGGGGTGCGGCATCGCCAGTATCCCACGCTTGAGGGGGTACAGTTCCATCCCGAGAGTATTTTGACCCGCTGCGGCAAGGACTTACTCCGGAACTTTCTCACCACGGTTGCCCGTCAGCAACATCCGTAAACCTCGCGGCAGAGGTCGATTTTCTTTATACTTGGCTGGGAATGCACTGTGGGGAGACCTATGGAACGGCGGCAGTTTTTGCGGTGGGCGCAGGTGGGGGCGATCGCCACGTTAGGCGGACATTGGGCAGCCCACGCCCAAGGGGCAGGACTGTCACTGCAATGGCTGGGGCACACCTGTTTTCTTTTTAGCGGTAGCGGTCAGCGGCTACTAGTGAATCCCTTTCGCCCCATGGGGTGCACGAAAGGCCTCCGCCCCCCCCGGGTCGCCGCCGATATTGTGATGATTAGCAGCCGTCTGTTGGACGAGGGCTACATTGAAGGGTTACCCGGACGGCCAAAACTGCTCTTTCAGCCCGGCAGCTATAAGGTGAATGGCCTCAGCATTCAGGGCATTCGCACGAACCACGATCGTGTTGGGGGCTTTCGCTTTGGTGTCAATGTGGTTTGGCGTTGGCAGCAAGGCGGGGTGAACATTCTCCACATGGGTGGCATTGCTATGCCCCTGAGCATCGAGCAAAAAATTCTCATGGGGCGCCCCGATGTCATGATTGTGCCGGTGGGGGGAAGCGACAAAGCCTATACCGCCACTGAAGCTAAAGCCGCCATTGAGTTATTGCAACCCCGCTTAGTGATTCCCTCCCACTTTCGCACGGCTGCCGCCGATCCCAACAATTGCGATTTAACCGGCCTAGAGGACTTTTTGGCCGTTATGGCGGGTACACCAGTGCGCCGCAGTGGGAGTAATTCCCTTACGGTGTCAGCGGGCAATTTACCCCAAACCACCACCATTCAGGTTCTCAGCCTCTAGAGGCTTTCAAGCTGACGGATGACACCCATAAGTTCTTCATAGGACTCGCGGTTACCTTGGCGACGGTATAATTCTGCTGCTTGCCGTAAGTCCGGCAGGCTGGCGCGGGGGTTTTCTTCGAGCAGGTAGGTGACTCCCCGTACTGCAAAGGGCATGGGATCGTTGGGGGTCAAGCGAGTCAGTTCACTCCAACTGGGACGGCTGAGGGCGTAGTCTCCCATTAAAAAGGCAGCCACCCCCCGCAGTAAATGGTAGTCGGTGCTATTGGGGTTGGCGGCAATCAGTTGATCAAAGGCCGGAATACTCTGGCGAAAATCCCCACTTAAGAAGAGGGCAAGGGAGCGAATCACTTGCAGGTCGTTGTTATTGGGCGTAATCGTCAGGGCGCGATCAATGTCGGCAACGGCATTGCCAAAGTTGCCCAACAGCAAATTCAAAAAACTACTGACACCATAGGCTTCTGCATAGTTGGGGTTCAGCGCCATTGCTTTGGCAATATCCTGCTGCAGGGTTCCCGGTTGCTGTGCCACGTTGCGGCTAAAGGTGTCTAGTAGAGGGGTGGGTGGGTTCGGGGGAAACGCATCTTTGAGAATGGGATTGCCTTCGGTCAGGCGGCTGAGGTGCTTCACCCCCAATTCTTCCCCCAATTGGGTAAAGTCTTGGTTAGGGACAAGGGCAAAAAACTGGGCAACAGCTCGGCCAAGGTAGGCTTCAGCGTAGTTGGGATTGAGGGCGATCGCCCGCGTGTAGGCTTCAACCGCACCGGCAAAGTCTTTTTTCTGGAAGCGAGCCTCCGCTGCTAGAAAGTAGTCCGCTGGCTTCATGGGCAAGCTCGGCGGGATATTGGCGGTGGCGATCGCGGGCGGGCGACCTGTGCCATTGGTTGCCGGCACAGGGGCTGGGGTAGCGAGGCTCACATAGGTGTTGATGGGAATTCCTAAGTTAAAGCCCCGCTTGACAAAGACGTTATTGGTTCTGCTGCCCTCCTGAATCAGTGTTGAGGCCACATCACCGCTGCCGTGGACGCCAATCAACCGCCCCTGTTCATCTAAGACGGGGCCACCACTCATGCCCGGCAAGGTGGCGTTGCTATAGACCAAGGCATAGCCATCTTGGATTGGGCGCGAGGCATTGGCCGTGAGCCGTCCCTCTGTAAACTGGTAAATGCCCCCAAGAACCGAAGCACTCTGGGCGGGAAAGCCAGCCACAAAGACGGGCATCCCCTCAATAGCCTCAGTGGAGTTGCCAAGGTTTGCCAAGGCGTACTCACGACTTGTTTCAATTTCAAGGGTAGCTAAATCAACCCCCGGAAACGGGCGAATAGAGTTGGCTTTCATGGGATGCCGCTGACCATCAGCAGTTTGCACGGTGTACTCCCCCGGCTTCTCAACCACGTGGTGCGCGGTGAGGATGGTATAGGTATTGCCATTGCGCTTCAGCAGAATGCCGGAGCCATGACTGCTCTTGCCTTCAATGAGAACAGTAATACTTTTGGCAATGCGTGCGACTTCTGTCACCGATGCTGCCCTTGCTGCCATGGGCTGAACAATTGCTACCCCGGCGATCGCCACCCCAAGCACTGCCCACACATTCCAGCGAGCCATGACCAGCCCTCCCAAGTTGCCAGGCTAACTTCAGCAACCCTATCCTATCGCTAGAATTGGCAAAGCTAGTGGCGCTAGTCAGCCAAGATCGATTGGGTTAAAGCCATCACGGGCTTCATGTGAGCGGCTTCTTCAGGGCTAAGAACTTTATTGACTGCCATGGGTAACACCTGATAGGTGGCTTGAGCAGCCCTCTCATCCTTGAAGGCTTTAATGATCGTGCGATACCAGAGCAGGAACCCATCCCGCAGGGCATCGAGATCCGCAAAGAGCATTGCCGCAGCAGCTAGGCGAAGCACACTCCGGCGATCGCGCTGGCAAACCGCTGTGTAATCTTGCGGCCCTTTGCGGAAAATCTGGGGGTTCTGGGCGCGTAACTGTTGATCCACCTGCTCAATAATGGTGTCTTCCGCGTCGCGGATTTTTTCGTAGGCACTAATGCGCTGATCGGCAACGGCTAGGTAGTTTTTCAAAAACTGTAGCTCGGCTGCCGAGGCATAGCGGCCATCCGCTTCAAGACTCAGTTTTTCCAATTGACGCAGCATAAAACTTTGGTTATTAAGTGGACAACATTGAGCAGATGCACTGCATCCTAGTGTGACAAAATTGAGCTGGTCAGGGCAAGAACAGGCTGCATCACCTGCTGCTCCTCCGCTGTTAGCAATTGCTTCATCATGTTGGGCAGCAGTTTGCCATAGGTGGAATCCGCCATCGTCTCGTAATTAAAGGCTTTCACAATTGTGCGGTACCAAAGGAGAAAATTGTCCCGCATTAAATCGAGTTCGGCAAAGAGCATCGCCGAGGCCGAAAGGCGAATCGCATCCACCAAATCGCGACGGCAAATTTCACTACGATCTCGCTGGCCGTAGTGAAAACAATAAGGATTTTCGGCTTTTTGCTTAGCTTGAATTTTATCGGCAATGAGTTCACCTTCGGCACGAATTTTCTCGTAGGCACTAATGCGTGCGTCCACGGTGGCCAAGTATTCCCGCAGGAAATTTAATTCTTCAGGCCGAGCATAACGGCCATCGGCAGCAACGGTCAAGTGATTTAACTGGCGGAACATAAGTTTCAACCCTCAACGGTCAAGTGATTTAACTGGTGGAATAAGTTTCAATCCTCAGCGGTTGTGCCGCTGCTTTATCGACTAACTAACTCTCCTTGACGTAAACGCTTTTCAATATCGCGAGCTGTGGCGCCCTCATTTTGCCAAAAGGCGGCGGCATCAATGCGATCTTGCTTGCCCACTAAAAACTTGCAGTAGGTTTCCCCCATTGCATAGCATTGGATTTCAATACAACCCAAGGGCTTTTGAATGAGGCCAGTAAAGAACCCCGCAAACAATCCAGCATAGATGTAGCACACAGGTTTCCCCACATCGCCGAGGGTACGCGCCACCACCGAGTCAAAAATGTTAATGAACATGAAGCCATTTTTTTGCTCGGTTAAGTCCACTTCCCAGTTGCCCCAGCCTTGGGTGGTAAAAGGCCACCACCATGCTTCGAGGATAAAGGTTAAGGCGGACTTGCGCAGTTCACGCTTGTAGTCCTGCTCAAAGTGCTGCTTAAAGACAGCAGCATCCTTTTTGCCCCATTCTTCGCCAATTTTGTACATCACTAGGGCTGAAGCAGACCCCACCTCTTCCTCTAAGCCTTCCACAAGACCAATAACAAAGTCTTCCGTAACCAGCATCACCCGCTGATCGTACCAATCCTGAATGGTGCCCCGCTGACTGTTGAATTGGAGATAGTCCCGCAGGCTGTAGTGATTAGTGCGAGCAGGATGGGTCTGATGGAGTCGGTGTTGGTAGGATGGGGCAGTCACCGTCGGCATAGAGGCAGTTTTGCTGGGCGATGGGGAAGGACTGGTGGATACCATAAACTTAATCTGCGAATCTAAAATCTGTGAATCTAATGGAGGTGATGATTAAAAGCCAACTCTACTCTTTAGGCTAAATGATTTTTAAGGTGAGTGGCTGGGTACTCTTACAGATTTTTTCCCGATTGACACATTTCTATAAGGTCTGTTTCATTCAGGCAGGGAATTCCTAGAGCCTGCGCTCGCTGCAGTTTACTGCCCGGTTTATCGCCCACCACCAGATAGTCGGTTTGGGCGCTAACGCTCTCGGTAACTTTGCCGCCGTGACGTTGGATGAGTTGCTTGGCTTGTTCGCGGCGGAGGGTGGGCAGGGTGCCGGTAATAACAAAACGTTTACCGTGCAGGGGTGCGGCGGTGGCAGATGTTTCCGGCGCGTGGGCAAGCTGTAGGCCTAAGTCTTTGAGTTCTGCAATGAAGGCTTGATGCTGGGGATCACGAAACCAGTCATACACTGACTGGGCAATTTCAGGACCAATGCTGTGTAAAGCACAGATGTCTGCAACAGAAGCTGTGGCCAATAGATCCGCGTCCGGGAATGCCGTTGCTAACACCTGAGCAGTTACATTGCCAACGTGACGAATACCCAAGCCGTAGAGCACCCGTGGCCAAGGTTGCTGTTTCGAGTGGGCGATCGCCCCGAGGAGCTTTTGAGCCGATTTTTCCGCCATGCGCTCCAACTGAACCAAATCTTCCAGTCGCAGGCGATAGAGATCTGCTGGTGTACGCACCAACTGGCTGGTCACTAACTGCTGGGCCAATTTTTCGCCAATGCCTTGAATATCTAGGGCATCGCGACTCACCCAGTGCAACAGTTGGCCTCGTATAATCGCGGGACAGGCAGGATTGCCGCAGCGGCTGAGCGCCTCATTCTCGGGACGGACAACGGGAGAATGGCACTCTGGGCAATGGCTGGGCATCTCAAACGGCTGAGCAGTGGCCGGTCGCAGTTCTGGGAACACCCGTATAATTTCTGGGATAATTTCCCCGGCCTTGTGGATGACCACCTTGTCACCAATATGCAAATCCAGTTCAGCGATGCGATCGCCATTATGGAGCGTTGCCCGTGCTACTGTTGTTCCCGCAAGGTGCACGGGTTCTAATTCGGCCACAGGAGTGAGGGCACCTGTGCGTCCCACTTGCACGGTGATCCCCAGTACCGTTGTGACCGCCTGCTCCGGTTCGTATTTCCAAGCAATACAGCCGCGGGGAAATTTCTGGGTAAAGCCTAACTGCTGTTGTAGTGCCAAATCGTTGAGCTTGACCACAATGCCATCGGTGAGGTAGGGCAAGGCATGGCGAGCCGTTTGCCAGTAGTCGTAGTAGGCTTGGACTGCCTCTAAGGTGGAACAGTCGGCATTTTCAGGATTGACTCGAAAGCCCAGATGTTGCAGCGCCGTCAAAACTTGGCGTTGCGACTGGGGTTGACCCAAGGCGCTGCGCTCAGTGTCCAGCGGTACACTGCCGCCCTCCGGTAAGTGCAGGGCGTAGGCAAAAAAATCTAAATGGCGCTGAGCCACGATGCGCGGATCCAGTTGACGAAGGGTGCCGGCGGCTGCATTCCGGGGGTTGGCAAAGGGAGGTTCTCCCTGAATTTGTCGCTCTTGGTTGAGTTGGTGAAAGCGATCAAGAGGCAAGAACGCTTCTCCTCGCACCTCCACAAGAGGCGGCGGCTCGTCAAGGTTGAGGCGCAGGGGAATGGAACGGATAGTGCGCACATTACTGGTGATGTCTTCACCCCGCTGACCATCGCCACGGGTGGCGCCTCGCACCAGTACCCCCTTTTCATAGGTAAGGGCTAGGGCAATCCCGTCCATTTTCAGCTCGCACAGATAATGGGCAGCCGGTGGATCGCTATCGGTCAGGTTACGCCAATGGCGTTGCCACCGCTCCTGCCATGCCACCATGTCCGCAAACGTAAAGGCATTTTCTAAGCTATAGAGGGGGATACGATGCTCAACGCTGACAAACTGACTAACGGGGGCTTCACCGACCCGCTGGGTGGGGCTATCAGGGGTAATGTATTCCGGATACGCGGCCTCAAGGTTCTGGAGTTCGCGGTACAGTTGGTCATAAGCCGCATCCTCCATGATCGGGGCATCAAGGGCATAGTAGGCATAGCTAGCTCGTTGCAGCAGTTGCCGCAGTTGCTGAATGCGGGTAGCGACTGACTCAAACTCAGGCATAACTCAATGGCATTGGTTTTGGGGACGCGGCTTGGCGACGTGGGGCAGCCCCCAACCTAGTTTTTGCCGCAGCACATGGAAAAATTCCGGCGATCGCAAACGAATAAAACGGGCACGATAGGGAGCCCGCTGGACAAACACTTGGTCTTCCGGTTGAATGTAGCACCCTGCATTACCGTCCACCACTAAGATCAAATGCTTAAAGGGATTGGCAGGATAGATCCAGACAGGTTCACTGTTGGCAAAGACAAGGGCACGGGAAGCCAACGAGTGGGGACAGATCGGCACCAGTTGCAAAGCCGCTACCCCGGGCGTAATGACCGGCCCCCCCGCCGAAAGGGCATAAGCAGTCGATCCGGTGGGGGTTGAGAGAATTAAGCCGTCAGCAGCAATATCCACCCGCGCGTGGGCACCGACATCGACCTCAAAGTGGCACATGCCGGTCAAGGGTTCTTTGTGAATCACCATTTCGTTGAGGGAAAGTGCTTCCCAAATGACCTCGCGATCGCGCAGAACTTGCACCGTCAGCATCGTGCGGTCTTCAATGCTGTAGTCTCCCCGCAAGACTTGCTCAAGCGCTGGTTCGAGATCTTGGACATAGCCCTCGGTTAAAAACCCTAAATGTCCCGTGTTAATCGTCAACAGGGGAATTTCGCAGGGGGCTAACTGACGAAAGGCTGACAGTACCGTACCATCGCCCCCCAACACTACCGCAAAGGCCATGGTGGCATCAAAGCCGGGCGGCACGAGATGTTCAATGGGGGTATGGCATACGGGGCTATCGGGGCGGGAGTATCCCAAAATGCCACCAATACCAGTGGCCACATGCACCTCCCAACCCTGAAGTTCTAGTAGTTGGCGGACACGGACTGCAAGTTCCGCAGCCAAAGGCTTGCTTTCGTTGTAGATGATCCCCGCCTTCACAGCCACTCCTAGGGGGTTGATTTGAATGGACGCCGCTTTTTCCGTGAACCCTTTTTCTGTTTCACTTTTTCGTAATCCAATTCTTTGAGTTTACGCAGAATTCGCGTGAAATACTCCTGTAAATAGGCTTCCAAGGTCAGGGTTTCGCTCGGATCTAGCTCAAAAAGCCGATAGACCTCGACCATCGGTGCATTGAGGGAGGTGCCACTAGCAATCACTTCCGTAAAGGCGAGGCGATCGCTAATGTTCCACGTCCACTGGAACCACTGGGTCATCTGTCGAGCTGCCCGCAGAACACCAATAGGCAAGCGGGTAATCTTTGCCTCCTGTCCTGAGAGATTTTCACATAGCTTAATAATTTGCTCCGCAGTCCACGCCTGAGGACCGGCCAGATCAAAGGCTTGACCGTAGGTGGCTGGACGGCCTAAACAGCGAACTGCAAACTTGGCAACATCTTGAGTATCCAAGTAGGCAATGGCGGTGGACTCTCCCATGACCCAGATGGACTGATTCTCTAGAATGGGAATAGCGTATTGGCCAATCAGGCCTTGAAAAAAGCCACAGGGGCGCAAAATCGTGTAGTTCAGCCCCGACTCCCGCAAGAAATCTTCAGTACACTGCTTAATTTGCATCAGCGGTACATGGGGATAGTCTTGGGCACCCATGATCGAGAAAAAAATAAAGTGTTCAATGTTAGCGGCTTGCGCGGCTTGAATGAGGTTGACTTTTCCCTGCCAGTCCACCGCTTCAATCGTCAGGGTGTCGGTGGGGCGAGTGGTAGCGGCATCAATGACAACCGTTGCCCCACAGTACTTGAGGGCATCCTGCAAAGTCTCCGGATAGCAGAGGTTGCCCTGCAGTAACGTTGCTCCCCATTCCCGTAAAAACGTGGCCTTGGCGGGACTACGCACTAAACAATGAACTTGATGCCCTTCGTCTAAAGCGCGGCGCACAATTTGTCGCCCCAGCGTGCCCGTTCCACCCACAATCAATACGTTCATGAAAAGCTCTAGTCATAAATCTTAACTTTTGTAATACTTTATCAGAATTTATCCCCCCTGACTGCCCGTGGGGCGATCGCCCCGGTGACTTACCAGTGACTTAAGGCTCAAAATCCTCACAGTGTAAGGTTTCACGGGTCTCTCGACCGGTCACAGGATTACGGCCACTGGCCACCTCGCACAGGAGGCGTCGGGCATCTTCGCGCAGATCAACATCGGTAAAATCTGCCCCTGTGATCAGGGCACCATCAAATTTCGTGTTAAAAGCAAAAGCGCCTTCGAGAATAGCGTTGGTTAAGTTGGCTTTAGTGAGCCGCGCTGTATCCAGTGTGGCGTAGCGCAGATCCGCGCCTTCGAGGTTTGCCCCTTCTAAATTGGCAGCAAAAAAGCTCACCCCCTGCAGATTAGTGTGGCTGAGGTTACTGTGGAACAGGTTAGCCTTGGTGAACTGGGAGTCCCGCAGATCCCGTCCCGAAAAATCGGTATTAATGAGGGCTTCTTTGGTGTAGTCTTCGGCGATCGCCCCGCTAGGCGTGAAGAGAATCAAAAAAACCGCCAGCAGCAGAGCCGCGAGCCAGCGCCAGTAGCGATAATAGTCTTGGATTGCAGATAGACGCATCATAGGAAGCATAAGTCGCATCAGCAAAGATCACTCATTCCTATGATCCCATTCTTCCTTGCGACGTAGCCAGCAATGCTGAACTCTGATCTTAACAAGTGGAGTGCTGCCAAAATTCAGCGAGCCATCATCGAGGAGGGCTATGCCAAAGGCTATTTCTTAATGGGGGAGGGCGATCGCCTCGAGTGGTACAGCAGTCGCCGGCGTACCCTCATCCCTTTAGATCAGCGGTTCCGCTACCCCAGATCCCTCCAGCGGCTGCTCAATCAAAACCGCTTTCAGGTGGCGATTAACCGTGATTTTGCCGCTGTTGTTGAAGGCTGTGCTGCCCGTCCAAGTACATGGATCACACCCAAGTTAAAAAAAATTTACCACCGCCTGCACGCAGCGGGTTGGGCAGTGAGTTTTGAAACTTGGCAGGGCAATGAGCTGGCGGGTGGCATTCTCGGAATTGTCATCGGTGCCGCTTTCATCGGTGAATCCATGTTTTACCGGATTCCCAATGGCTCAAAAGTGGCGATGGTAAAACTCGTAGAGCACCTGCGCTGCCGCGGCTTCCTCCTGTTTGATGCTCAACTGCCCAATCCTCATATCGAGCGCTTTGGTGCCTACATTATCTCCGAATCAGCCTACCAGCGCCTTTTAACAAAAGCTATCCAGCAGCCCTGTCAGTTTTTGCCCTACCAGCTCGACTTCACAACCCCTGGCAGCAATCCTTCGTGAGCCATCTGCCGCAGGGCATTTCGGCACAGGCCAAAATCACGGAAGTACCCCCGGGGCCGACCCGTGAGCCAGCAGCGATTCCGCAGTCGGGAGGGGGCACTGTTACGGGGCAGTTGCTGGAGTTGCCGATGAATGCTCATGACCTCTTCTTGGGTTTCTGCCGCAGCCAGTTGAGCTTTCAGTTCTTGCCGTTTAGCGGCGTATTTGCTCACTAGACGCTGGCGTTTTTTCTCCCGTTCGATCATGCTTTTTTTGGCCATGGGGGGGTCTCTGTCCTCGGTTGAATGATTTGGTATCCTGTATGCTATCAAAGATAGATTTGCTGCTGCAATAGTTGCCCAGTGCGGGGTGTTTCTGTGCCCTTACGTCTTTACAACACACTCTCCCGACGCCTTGAACCATTTACTCCTCAGGAAGCAAACCGAGTAACCATTTATGCCTGTGGCGTCACGGTTTATGACTACTGCCACTTGGGTCATGCCCGCTCCTACGTGGCTTGGGATGTCCTGCGCCGCTACCTAATGTTTTTGGGCTATCGGGTTCACTACGTCCAAAATTTCACCGATATTGACGACAAGATTCTGCGCCGCGCCCAAGAGAGTGGCGAATCAATGGCCAGTGTGAGCGATCGCTACATTGCGGCCTACCACGAGGATATGTCCCAACTCAACATTTTGCCTGCCAGCGACTATCCCCGCGCTACGGCTGTGATTCCGGCCATTATTGAACTGATTCAGCGCCTCATTGATCGGGGCTGTGCCTATGTGGCTAACGGGGATGTCTATTACGCAGTGGAACGGTTCCCCGACTATGGCAAGCTCTCGGGGCGGCAGCTCTCCCAGTTGATGGCGGGAGCCAGTGGTCGGGTGGCGGAAGAGGAGGAACGGAAACGGCACCCTCTGGATTTTGCCCTTTGGAAAGCGGCAAAGCCGGAGGAAACCAGTGTCTATGAGCCGTGGTCAGCCCCTTGGGGCAAAGGGCGCCCTGGGTGGCACATTGAATGCTCAGCAATGGTGCAGCAAGCCTTTGGGACAACGGTGGATATTCACTGCGGCGGCATGGACTTAATTTTTCCGCACCACGAAAATGAAATTGCGCAGTCGGAAGCGGTGAGCCAACGTCCCCTCGCCCACTTTTGGCTCCACAATGGCTTTGTTACGGTGAACACCGAAAAAATGTCGAAGTCTTTGGGGAACTTCACCACCATCCGCGACCTTTTAAAGCAAGGGGTGGAGCCGATGGCACTGCGCTTGTTGGTGCTGCAAGCCCAATACCGCAAGCCCCTGGACTTTACAGCAGCAGCCCTAGAAGCCGCTGCTAAAGGCTGGCAAACCTTGGCAGAAGCCCTGCAAGTGAACCAGACGTTACCAATGCCTGCCGAGAGACCTAATTTTGCCCTTGAAGATCACCCCAGTACAGGCGCCTTTTGTGCCGCCATGGATGAGGATTTGAACACCGCTGCTGCCGTGGCGGTACTATTTGATCTAGCAAAATCCCTCAACCGTGAGCAGCATCGCTATCTCCACAATGGCACGCTGACGCGATCGCCCGCCAGTTTGAAAGCCGATTGGCAAGCGTTAGTGCAACTGGCCGAGGTTTTAGGGCTACAGGTCAAACCCACAAACGCCGCCAGCACGCAGGAGAGTCTGAGCGAAGAGGAGATTCAAGCCCTCATTGAGCAGCGCAATGCCGCTCGCCGCGCGAAAAACTACGCCGAGAGCGATCGCCTGCGGGATTTACTCTTGGCGCAAGGGATCAAGTTGGTGGATCAGAAAGATGGCAGCACCCACTGGTTTCGTGTCCCCGTGACACCATCTTAGCCAGTCTGCGATTCCGCCCCCTTGAAAGTAGCCATTTGGGGTGGCGCCTTTGTCTCATCGTTGTGTTTAAGGAGCCTGTTCGTGAATGTATTGTTATCGGATCTGCGGCAAGAGCTGTTGGCGTTGCTTTGTCAGCGGGCTTACCGTGCCGGGGACTTTACCCTCTCCTCCGGCCAAAAAAGTAGCTACTACATCAACTGTAAACCCGTCACCCTCTCTGCCCGCGGTGCCTATTTGGTGGGTCGCTTATTTTTAGGGGAACTGGCACCTGAAGTCAGGGCGGTAGCGGGGCTCACCCTTGGAGCTGACCCTTTGGTGGTGGCCGTCAGTGTCCTCTCGGCTCTCGAGGGACACGATCGGGCGGCTCTCATTGTCCGCAAAGAGGCCAAAGGCCACGGCACCATGAGTTTTATTGAAGGGCCTGAACTTCCTGCCGGAACGGTTGTGACAGTGCTCGAAGATGTGATTACCACCGGTGGGTCTGCGTTAAAAGCAGTGGATCGCCTGCAGGCAGCGGGCTATCAGGTCAACGAAGTGTTGGCGATTGTGAATCGGGAACAGGGGGGTGCAGAGACGTTTGCGGCAAGGGACATTCCTTTGCGATCGCTGTTTCAAATGAGTGAATTGCAGGCTTATCTGGCAGCACATCCTGTTGGCATAACCCATTAACCTGCAATCACCGCAGCTAATCGCTCAAGCTCTGAAGTATTCTGCTAGGGGCAATTGTTGGAAGTTCCCGCCCTCTTGTAGAGACTCGAAGATTCCAGTATCCTGACTGCTATAACAAGTCTGGCAGAGGAGAAACTCCTAGAGCATCATGGAGACAGAGATTGGCAGCAGACCTAGCAGTGCCTCCCGTGTCCCTGAGCGCCGACGATGCCGTAGGACGAGGTTCACTCTGGTGTTCTCTCGGGAAGAGTAACTGGGATGTCTGCCGCTGGCCTTGAAGTGTTGTTTGTGCTGCTGCTCATCGTTGCTAATGGGGTGTTTGCAGGAGCAGAAATTGCAGTGGTCTCTGCCCGCAAGGTGCGGCTCGAGCAGTTGGCAAAGCGGGGGAAGCGCAAAGCCAAGGCCGCGCTCAAGTTAGCTAACTCTCCCAATAGTTTCCTCTCGGCGGTTCAAATTGGCATTACCCTCATTGGTATCCTCAGTGGTGCGGTGGGGGGAGCAACGCTAGCCCAGCGGCTACACGGAGCCCTTGCCCCTGTGCCATGGTTAGGGCAATATAGTCAGCCCCTGAGCATTGCCATTGTGGTGACAGGCATTACGTATCTTTCTTTGGTGATTGGCGAGCTCGTTCCCAAGCGCATTGCCATGACCTACCCCGAAGTGATTGCCTGCAATATTGCCAAACCAATGGTGTGGCTCACCAAGGTGACAGCTCCCATTGTGCATCTGCTGAGTGTTTCTACCGACAGCATCCTGCAGGTGCTCGGCATTGCCACCACGGCGGAGCAAACGGTGACGGAAGATGAAATTAAGGTGCTGATTGAGCAGGGCGCCCAAGCGGGGCTTTTTGAAGTGGCCGAGCAGGATATGGTGGCGCGCATCTTCAACTTGGGCGATCGCCCCATTGAATCGATGATGACCCCCCGCACAGATATTGTTTGGCTGGATATCGAGTCTCCGATTGAGGAAATTGAAGCGGAAATTCTCGGCACGTTTCACTCCCGGTTTCCCGTTGCTGAGGAGACAATTGATCAGTGCTTGGGCATTATTTCCGCCAAGGATTTTCTAGCGGCACGACTCACCCAAGGGGAGGTGGATCTGCGGCAACTGCTGCAACCGGCTCTCTTTGTGCCGGAGGGGCGGCGTGCCCTTGATGTGCTGGAGTTATTTCGCCAGTCAAGCCAGCACATTGCCCTGATTACCGATGAGTACGGTGGCATTGAGGGGCTAGTCACCCTTAACGATCTGATTGAAGCAATTGTGGGCAGTTTGCGCCATGAAGAAGGGGAAGAACCGCAAATTATCCAGCGGGAAGACGGTTCATGGCTTTTGGATGGGTTGCTTTCAGTTTATGAACTCAAGGAACTGCTGCGGCGCGACACCCTGCCCCAAGAGGAGAGTGCCAGCTACCATACTCTTGGCGGCCTAATTATTACCCTCTTTGGTCGCATCCCGCAATCGGGGGATTACATTGAAACCGATGGGTTGCGCTTTGAAGTGGTGGATATGGATGGCAACCGCGTTGACAAGGTGCTGGTGACAGAACTGCTGAGTGATGAGGCGCAGAACCCGCCAGAACTCAACGACTAGGGCGACGGGTGAACTGGCTCACCCGGTGTTGGAGCGATCGCCATCGTTGCTGCCGCAATTGCCCAAGAGCTTGCCGTAGGGCAGGTAAAGGCAAGGCGGTACCCCCATAGCGCCATGAAACGTAGGCATAGGTGAGGGTGTCGATGGCGCGTTGGCTGATGGCATCCAGTTGGGTTTGGCTGCGTAAGCTTTGGGCAAACTCCCAGGGGGTTTGGCTTTGGCGTTTGGGATAGCCCTGCTGCGCCAGCCAGTCGAGCATTTGCACGTAGAGTTGTTCAATGGCACTCAGTCGCCGCAGGCGTTGGTGATAGCACCAGCTCTGCCACAGGTGAACGACACACCAGAGGGCGATCGCCCCCCCACAGAGGATCAACACCCCTTGGAGCATGCCGCCCAGCCCTTGGGAAAAGAGATCCATCAACTGGGTCAGCGCCGATTCCGCAGCCGCAAACAGGGCGCCGAAAAAGCCTGTGACAGGTGTGGGTAACCAGCCAGTGACCCACTGCCAAAACTGCTGCAGCACGCTAAAGGTTTGATCCACCTCTAGGGTTGCCGGATACAGTTCATGGCCGGGGATCGGATCAAACAAAAACCAGCCAAAATCTGGGAAATAAGCTTCTGTAAGGGCATAGGCATCCGTATTCCGGACGATATAGAGACCCGTAAAGGGATTGAACTCCCCCGTGCCAAGGCCGGTCACCAGTCGAGCCGGAATGCCAATACTGCGCAACAGCAGCGTTAGGGCGCTGGCAAAGTGATCGGGGTAGCCCCCCTGCCACGCAAAAAGAAAGTTGGCCACCAAATCTTCATCTGGTGCCAGTTTTGGAATTTGGGTGTCCAAGCGGTAGGACTGCTTCAGTGCTTGGGTAAGGTACAGGGCTTGTTCGTAGGGCTCGTTAATGGGGCGATCGGCTTTTGCCAAGAGGTCTTGGGCAAGGGTTTGCAAGCGGGACTCGAGGGCAGCAGGTACTTGCAGGTACTGCTCATAAGCCGCAGGGTTCCGGGTCTTGCTGGCGGTGCGCAGTAACGAGCGATCGCGCACGGGCACTTGGGAAATGACTGAATAGGTTAAGCCCTGCGGCAGGGGCACGGGGGATCGCAAACCCCCCTCGGGATCGCGGGCAATTTCACGGGTAGGGAAGTAGAGTTCCCTTGGCTCGTAGAGGTGGGGAATGAGGTTACTAAACTCCGAGACGACCGTATAAGTTTGAATGACTTCCCGGGTGGGCAGCGCGGTTGGTGACTGGGGGAGCAGGTACCGGAAACTCCAAGGCGATCGCCGCAGAATTTCCGCCTCTTCATTTTTGCTGATGCGCCAACCGCGACCCGTGTATTCATCAAACGCCAAAACCCGCCAAAAGCCGGGGGCTTGGGAACGTACCCGTAGAATTTCTTGCGGTGTCATCAAACCACCGAAGGTTTGGTCAATTTCCGAGCTAAAGCCGTAATAAAAATTGCTATCAAATTGCTCGTTGGCTAAGGCCTCCCCCACACCGCCACGGCCACGACCACTGACATAGCCGGGATTGATCACCCGCGTTTGGTCAAATTCCCCCTCCACTTGAATTTCCGCACTCACGGGCAGGGTGCGGATTTGATAGCCCGGAAAGCGGGGTAACATCACGAACACCGCCAAGCCCAACCCCAAGATCAAGGCAAAGAGCCCCAACCCCTGCCGCCAAGACAACCCCAAGGATTTCACTGCCATCTGCAGCAGTCCGAGGCGAGAGCGGTAGTCCATCACTAAAACCGGCAGGGCGATCGCCAAAAAGGCCACTAAAAAAAGGCCAAAAATCATCGTTTGGCTCAGCGTGGCCGCCACACTAATTAGAATCAGGGCAATGACCATCGAATAGCCCAAATCCTTACGGCGGGGCAAATCAAAACTGTGGAGAATTTGCAGTTGAATAAGCAGTTCTGTCAGCAGGATGCGGGAGTCTTGAGCCAGCAGGGTTAAACGGCCTAAAAACACTGCCAAGGCAACAATCATGCCGAGGGCGATCGCCAGCTTGGTGCCAATATTCCGGTGCCGACGAGCCCACCAACTCCAGCTAAACCCACAAATCGATAAGGGCACCGCCCAAAAGCTGTTCTGGGTCTCCGCCGCAACATCAGTGGCCACAATCCCAACAATGACCATGCCCAGCACCCCCAACCGCAGCAGAAGGGAGTCTTCCACCTGCTTGGCGGGCGCCAGCATCGGCGAAGCAGAAATAGGTTGCAGCCACCCGCGGATCATGGGCATCAACTCCTCAAGGCAAACTTTTCTGGATCCTAGCAACTCGTTAGAATGACAGTGCCACCGTGAATCATCAGTCCTTAACAGTTATGGCACAACAGGCCGTCGGTATGGTTCAAGTGATGGGTTATCCTGCAGCCCTTGCCATTGCCGATACGCTCGTGAAAGCCGCCCAAGTACAACTGGTGAGCTGCGAAGGTATTGGCAGTGGTTACTGGACTGTCGTCATCCGTGGTGCTGTGGCTGAGGTCAATGCGGCGGTGCAGGCGGCGCGATCGCTCTCGGAACATCCCATTCTCTCACAACAAGTGATTGCCCACCCCCAAGACAATCTAGAGCAGGTTCTCCCCATTCAATCTCCTCACCCCCCCCTTGAGGATTTTTTGCTCTAGGCAGCCGCATCTGTGGCAAAATCAAAAGGCTGCGTAGAGGGTCACACCAAATGTACATCCTCATTCCCGCGGCTGGCATGGGCAAGCGGATGGGGGCAGGGGAAAACAAATTACGCCTCAGCTTGCTGGGACAGCCCCTCTTAGCTTGGACACTCCAAGCGGTTGCTGCAGTTCCAACCGTTGAGTGGATTGGGCTCATCGGGCAGCCGGAAGATTTTCCTGTGTGGGAGCGTCTCATCGAGGATTTGAGCCTATCCCAACTCGTGACCCTCATTCCGGGGGGAGCAACTCGTCAAGCGTCTGTTTATAATGGCCTGCGTACCCTACCGCCAGAGGCAACCCACGTCCTCATTCATGATGGCGCCCGCTGCTTGGCCACCCCCGATCTGATTGAGCGCTGTGGACGAGCCCTAGCGATGCACGATGGCTTTGTGGCAGCCATTCCCGTTAAAGACACCATTAAAATCGTCGATGCGACTGGCCTAGTTAAGGAAACCCCCGAGCGCAGTTCCCTATGGGCGGCGCAAACGCCGCAAGGCTTTCGAGTGGACTATTTACTGAAGGGACATGCCATCGCCGTGGCTCAAGGCTGGGAGGTGACAGATGATGCGGCCTTGTTTGAGCGCCTAGGGCATCCCGTTCACATTGTCATGGGGGAAGAAACAAATCTAAAAATTACCACCCCCAGCGACCTCCCCCTTGCCGAACGTATTCTCCAACACCGCTGGGAGCATGGCCAACCTAGGCCAAGGTTTCGGGACAGTAGCCCAAGCCTTGAATAAACTGTTTGCGAAACGCTTCGATGTCATCGTAGTTAGGCGTGCCGTGGGAGACGACTGCCACTTGGTAGCGGCGCATCACATCCACTATCGGTTGTCCGGTTTCCAACGCCCACAGTGCCATTTTTAAGGAGATCCCAGGCGTGTAGGGAAATCCTAATTCGTTCAGGAATGCCCGAAAATTCCCTGCTTGCTCGTCGGATAACGGTGTGTGCATTTTAACCCGCACCACCCAGCCATCCACCTGATGAATGACTGTGACAAACTGGACTGGCAACTTAGCATATTCGTGCAAGAATTGCACAACCCGCAGGGTAAGGCTCGCATTGCTGAGGTGATAGATGAAATCCATGGTGTAATCCTCTTACCCTTACCCTTTCATTGTCGGTGACTATTCTGCCACAGCCTAGGGGAATTCTCCGCGATCGAGTGGGGGAAAGCCCCCAATCTTTTTACGACTGCGATAGACGCTTCTGCGGCGCACTGGCCAACAGTTGATGCGCTGCCTTCAGAGTCTGCGGAATCCTATCCCGATGGGGGCTGGCAGCCAAGCAGTCGCTGAGATCGAACTGATCCACTTGGGCTGCATTAGCTCCCGGAAACCAATGGCCACCGTTCCCCAGCAAGTTATAGCGCATGCGGGCATAATCGACCAAATCATAGGCTTGCGCCAAGTTCCACAGCCAAAGAATTGTCGGAATATTGATGTTGCCAGGAGTGTTCTGATAGTCGGGCAACCCTTGCTGCCATGTGTGGTACCACTCAGCCCCCAATCGCTCAATCGCGGCCTGCTCCAATCGCTCGAGAATCGGTGGTAGGAGCGTATCGGCTTGATCCAAAAGGTTTAAGGCCTCAACGTGAGCATCAAAATCACTGGGGCGGGCGGCACCGACGCTGAGAGTGTGCACCTCTGGATGCGATAGACAAAAAAGATCGTTGAAAACCATTGGGCTCAGGGGAGTGCACAGTTCAACAAGGCGGGGCGGTGGATTGTAGAGCATACCGCCTTTATCGGCAGGGCTGATGATAAACACCCCCATATCGCGGGCATGGGCATCGAGAATGGCCGGCCAATTTTGCTGGTTGATGTAGTACCAGTGCAGATTCACGTAATCAAACACATCGCTGGCGATCGCCCGGCGAATCACTGCCAAACTACCGTGGGTGGAGAACCCCACAAAGCGTATCTTGCCTTGGGCTTGAAACTGCCGCACCACGTCCAAACATCCTCCGGGGCGGAGCACCCATTCAAGATGTTCGGGCAGGTTAATGCCGTGGATCCCCAGCAGGTCAATGTAATCTAAACCCAAATTCTGCAGGGAAGTTTCTAAAAGTTGACAAAATTCTTGGGCGCTGGCACGGGGGCCTACCTTGGTTTGCACAATGAGCTTTTCTCGCGGCAGGCGGGGTAGGATGCGCCCCAACTGAACTTCTGAGGTGCCATAGCCGCGGGCGGTTTCAATGTGGTTAATGCCCAAGGCCAAGGCGCGCTCAATTGTAGCCTCAAGGTTACGCTGATTTTCAGTGGGAATCGTGCTGGGATTCACGTCCTGCCAAGAAAACTGATAGCGCATCCCGCCACAGGAAAATACGGGCATGGCTAAATTTGTGCGACCAAAGCGACGATAGAGCATTGAAATCTTCCCCCAACCCTTGGAATGGCAGACGGCAGCACTCAAGCACCCACCAGTATAGTTCCCTCTAGGGTTTTTGCTGCGGCAGAGGTTGCTGGCTAGGCTGGTTGCGGACTTGGACAAGGGGCTCTTGGGGGTTGACCAAGTCAATAAATACAATTTGCTTTGGATCGAGGTATTGGGGGAGCTGCTGCAAGTTCAGCAACGCCATTAATTGCTGCTCTAGGGTGCTGCTGTTCCCCTGCACAGGCCCTAAGTGTACGGGGGCGAGGGGGGTTTGCACAATTAAATTTTGCTCATTGCGCCAGTCTAAGCCGGTAATGGGAAGGGATTGACGCTGCAGAAGGCGATAAATTTGCTGCCAGCGTTCTTGGCGCTCCCGAGTCACCAGCAACAGATTGGGGCGATCGCCCTGGGGTGCTGCCACAAAGTAGCCCTGAATCATCAGGGAGGGGGGTGGCTTGAGGGCACTGGCCTCATAGCTAGTGTTGGGGGCTACTGCTCCCATGGCATCAATGAACCAACGACTGGCAGGCCCTTGCACTTGTCCGCCTTCGCTACGAACCCAGCAGTAGCTACAGGTGGTCGCCGCCACCGGTAGGCGCTCTTGCACTTCAATCATCAGCTTGGGTGGGAAAAGTTGGCGAGCAACCGTCACTCGCTGTAAGGGTAAAGTTGCTTCAAGGCGGTGAATGAGAGGCTGCGGCTGCAGTCGCAGCAGAGACTGCGGATACTCCAAAGCCAACTGGGCTTGAATCGCCGTTGTTTTCAGGAGGGTGTTGCCACGGATTTGCACCTGCTCTGGGCGACGAATCATCCAGTCAGGCAACGTGAGCCCCCACACTAGGGTGCCGGTCAACCCTAACAGCACCGTTGTCCGCCATAAACCAGCTAATTGGCGCCAGCGCCGCTTACTTTGCAGTTGCCGGCGGCGTTCTCGAATAGCATCAATTGTTCCTTGAGGCGAGGGATTTACCATAGCCACAGCCTCAGAAATATGAGGAATTGGAACCTTAAATTTGAACTCTCTGTCATGCTTGGTGATAAGATACGCGATGTCAATTGTCCTCTTGACTGCCTCCATCTTATAAAGGGTCAGCACCATGCCCGTTACCACTTCTGCTATTTGCTCCAGATCATCCCTCCTTTTGGGGATGCTACTGCTGGGATTGCCGACCCAAGCGGTGCTTGCCCAAGCAGGGGCTCCTAACGTCGAAGTTGTGGCACCCACACCGCCACCCAGCGGAACGGTCTATACCATTGAGGGGGGACGACGGTTGATGGATGAAGCGGCTGCTGCTGTGAGTGGTCGCAACTACCCCCTAGCCGCGCGCAAGCTATTGGAGGCGCGCACGGTGATGAACCAACTTTCTAACTTCTACCAGTCCTTGAGTTCCAGCTTTTTGGGGATTGATAGCAGTGCTGCGGATAGTAGTCGGCGACGGGCACTAGAAACGGCTCAACTGCGCGACCAAGCTACGTTTCAACTGGCGCTTGTCTATCGCGCCAATAACCAACCGGAACTGGCGGTGCCCCTCTTGGTGGAAATTATCCGCAGTCAAAACCCCACTCGCGAGTTGGGGCAAAAAGCCTATCAACAGTTGCTAGAATTGGGTTTTGTGGATGTGCCCTTCCCCCGCTCAGGCACAGTGCCAGCGGCAACGGGAACGCCAGCAACGCCAACACCAAGTAATTAACCATCCATGACTGTTTCTGAATCCCTCACGCCGCCTAGGCAAGATTTTGCACCGCGGCACGCTAGCGTCGATCGCCAAACTAAGGAAACCCAAGTCCACGTGGAGGTGTGGCTAGATGGCACGGGAATGGCGAACAACCACACGGGCATTCCCTTCCTCGATCACATGCTGGATCAGCTTTGCTCCCACGGGTTACTAGATTTACGGGTGCAGGCGACAGGCGATACCCACATTGATGATCATCACACCAATGAAGATGTGGGCATTACGCTGGGGATGGCGCTCGATAAAGCCTTGGGCGATCGCCGCGGGATTCAACGCTTCGGCCATTTTGTGGCACCCCTCGATGAAAGTTTAGTCGAGGTGGCCTTAGATTTTTCGGGTCGTCCCCACCTCAGCTATGGTCTTGAAATTCCCACCCAACGGGTAGGCACCTATGACACTCAACTGGTGCGGGAATTCTTTGTGGCGCTGGTGAACCATAGCCGCATGACGCTGCATCTGCGGCAGTTGGATGGCATTAATTCCCACCACATCATTGAGGCCACCTTCAAAGCCTTTGCGCGGGCACTACGCATGGCGATCGCCCTCGATCCGCGGCGAACTCACCAAATTCCTAGCTCCAAGGGCGTGATTCAGCAGTAACGCCACTACCGCCTGCAATCAGAACCAGCAACGCATGGGTGAAACGGAGGCGCGATTTGATAGAATCTAGTCTGTATCCTCAACATCAATCGCAAGGGGGCAGGACACAATGGAAGTTAACGATCTAGGGTTAGTGGCAACGGCGATGTTTGTGCTGGTGCCCACCGTGTTTCTGATTATCTTGTACGTTCAAACAGAAAGTCAGCAGAAAAGTAACTAATATAATAGATCTCTATGGCACTGGTCTGAACTTGTCTATGTGCCACAGTGATTGAGTGACCGGATTTTATCGTGCCTGTAACTGCTGCTGATCTGTCTGTATTGTGCGTTGCCCCAACCCATCTCTACCGTGGTTGGTCACTCCTTCCCCAAGCCGGAGAAGCGATCGCCCATTTGGGGCAATGTCCCCTGATTGTAGCTACTCCTGAGCGCTATCAAGCCCTTGCGGCGGAATTTGAGGCGATCGCCCACGATCAGAGTCTTTCGCTGGCAGTGGGTACCTTTAGGGGTGAGTGCAGTGAAGCCACACTAGCTCAACTGCGGCAGGAGGCAGCGCAGCACCATGCAGATGTCATCATCGGTATTGGCGGTGGCAAAGCACTGGATACGGCCAAGCTTTTGGCGGATCAGCTAGACCTGCCGGTGGTTACCATTCCCACCTCAGCAGCCACCTGTGCCGCGTGGACTGCCTTGGCAAACATTTACACCGAGGCCGGCGCCTTTGCCTACGATGTGCCCTTGCGACGCTGTCCCGATCTGCTGTTGCTGGACTACCGCTTGGTGCAGAGTGCGCCTAAACGCACCCTTGTTGCCGGAATTGGCGATGCCTTGGCCAAGTGGTATGAAGCCTCAGTCAGCAGTGGTAGCCGCCAAGAGACACTCATTGTAATGGCTGTCCAGCAGGCACGGGTTTTGCGGGATTTATTATTTCAGCAGTCGTTGGCTGCCCTCAACGATGTGGGGGGCACAGCTTGGCAGAACGTTGTCGATGCAACCACGCTGATGGCGGGGATGATGGGTGGCTTGGGAGGTGCCCAGTGCCGCACTGTTGCTGCCCATGCTATCCATAATGGCCTGACTCACCTGCCCCAAAGTAAAGGCACACTCCACGGGGAAAAAGTGGCCTACGGCATCTTGGTGCAACTGCGCTTAGAAGAATTGGTTCAGGGCAGCCAGTTAGCGGCAAGCGCCCGTCAGCAACTGTGTCAGTTCTACGAGCAGGTGGGGCTTCCCTGTAGTCTTGAGCAGTTGGGGTTGCAGGAGGCCAGCTTAGGTCAACTGCAGCAGGCGGCAACGATTGCCTGTGCCCCAAACTCGGATATTCATTACCTGCCCTTTCCAGTGACACCGGAGCTGGTTTTGGAAGCCATGGTGTCCACAGGGGTGGGCTACAGTGCCAAAGTGATGGATGGGAGTGCCCGTTAGATGGGGCTCGATTGGATTGCACCTGCCGATCGCCTCGGGGCATTGCCGCCCTACGTTTTTGCCCGTCTAGATGAGCTGAAAGTCAAAGCCCGCCAACAGGGCTTAGATTTAATTGATTTAGGAATGGGCAACCCGGATGGCCCTGCCCCACGACCCGTCATTGACGCGGCGATCGCCGCCTTTGAGGAACCTAGTTACCACGGCTACCCCCCCTTTGAAGGTACTGCCGTCTTCCGGCAGGCCATTACCCGCTGGTATCAACGGCGCTACAATGTGGCACTTGATCCCGATGGTGAAGCGCTGCCCCTGTTGGGGTCGAAAGAGGGACTCACGCATCTTGCCTTAGCCTACGTGAATCCGGGGGATGTGGTTCTTGTTCCTAGCCCTGCCTATCCAGCCCATTTTCGCGGGCCGGCGATCGCGGGTGCCAACATCTATCCGCTGATCCTCAAGCCCGAAAAGCAGTGGCTCATTGATCTGAGTGAGATTCCCACCGAGGTGGCACGTCAAGCCAAGGTGCTCTACTTTAACTATCCCAGTAACCCCACCGCAGCCACTGCCCCCCGCTCATTTTTTGAAGAGATTGTGGCCTTTGCGCGGGAGTACCAAATTCTTCTTGTTCATGATCTGTGCTATGCCGAACTGGCCTTTGATGGCTATCAACCCACCAGTTTGCTGGAAATTGAGGGGGCTAAAGAAATTGGCGTGGAGTTTCACACCCTCTCGAAAACCTACAATATGGCGGGTTGGCGCGTGGGTTTTGTCGTCGGGAACCGTCACATTATTCAAGGGCTGCGCACGCTGAAAACCAATCTCGACTACGGCGTGTTTTCGGTGTTGCAAAAGGCGGCAGAGGTGGCGCTGAGCTTGCCCGATAGCTATTTGGCATCTGTGTGCGATCGCTATCGGCAACGGCGGGATTTTCTCATTCGCGGCCTTGGGGAACTGGGCTGGCAGATTCCCCCCACCAAAGCAACGATGTATCTGTGGGTTCCCACCCCCCCCGGCTTGAGTTCCACCGATTTCGCCCTCAAACTGCTCCAAGAAACCGGTGTCGTCGTGACTCCCGGCAATGCCTTTGGTGAGGGAGGAGAGGGCTACGTGCGCATTAGCTTAATTGCCAACTGCGATCGCCTTGGCGAAGCCCTCCAGCGCATGGCGCAAGCCAACATTCGCTTTTCGAGTTTGGCACCTTAAGGGGGTAAAATGCAAAAGCATTCAGGCACCGTATTGAATGCACTTTTTGCTGTCAATTGCACGCTAAAACCATTCCTATGAGTATTGACCTCAGTCGCATTCCTGCTCAACCCGAACCCGGTGTTGTTAACGTACTTGTCGAAATTGCTGGTGGTAGCCGCAACAAGTACGAGTTTGATAAAGACATGAACGCTTTTGCCCTTGATCGCGTTCTCTACTCGGCGGTGAACTACCCCTACGACTACGGCTTTATTCCCAATACCTTGGCCGATGATGGTGACCCCCTTGATGGCTTGGTGATGATGGACGAGCCGACATTTCCGGGCTGCATCATTGCTGCTCGCCCCATTGGCCTATTGGAAATGATTGACAGTGGCGATCGCGACGAAAAGATCCTCTGTGTGCCTGCCGCGGATCCCCGCTACGCTGAGGTGAAGTCCCTCAAAGATGTGGCACCGCACCGCCTAGAGGAAATTGCCGAATTCTTCCGCACGTACAAAAACTTGCAAAAGAAAGTTACGGAAATTCTTGGCTGGCAGGATGTGGATGCCGTACAGCCCCTCGTGGAAAAATGCATCAAGGCCTACAAAGGCTAGTGGCGGATCAACACCCGTTCTAAAAACAGACGGGTGCGCTCCTGCTGGGGATGACGAAACAGTTCGTGGGGCGGCCCTTCCTCCAGGATCTGCCCCTCGGCCAAAAACACAACGCGGCAGGACACCTCACGGGCAAACTGCATCTCGTGGGTAACAACCACCATGGTCATGGCTTCCGCAGCTAACTGCCGCATCACCGCTAACACATCCCCCACCAGTTCGGGGTCAAGGGCAGAGGTGGGCTCATCGAACAGTAAAATTTGTGGCTGCATTGCCAAGGCACGGGCGATCGCCACCCGTTGCTTTTGCCCCCCCGACAACTGATTGGGATACACATCCCGTTTGTCCGCCAGCCCCACCTTCGCCAGTAAACTTTCGGCCATATCCGTTGCCAGCCGCTTGGGCAGTTTACGCACCAAAATTGGCGCAGTGGTAATGTTCTCCAGCACCGTCATGTGGGGGAACAAATTAAAATTTTGAAACACCATCCCCACATCACGACGAATTGCCCGTAACTGCTGGGGGGTAGCCACAGGGGGCAGTCGCTGTCCCAGGATCACAATCTCACCCGATTGATAGGTCTCCAAGCCGTTCAAACAGCGCAGTAGGGTACTTTTGCCAGAGCCACTCGGGCCAATCAAAGCCACAACCTCTTGTTTGGCAACCTTGAAGTCAATGTTTTTGAGTACCTGGCGATCGCCAAAGTATTTATTGAGGTTGCGCGTTTCAATTACAAGCTCCGGTGCACTCATCCCACCCTCCTAGAAGGTTGCTGCCACATTTATGCCCCTGTCTCACCACAAAATATCAAAACAACATTAGACTGCGACAGTACGCTAAGTTAAGGATCAACACCTTGTCTCTTTGCGCCTCATGATAGGGTGAGGTAACATTCTCTGTTCTAAACTGAAATCTGCTTGAGAGCCTAATCCGCAACATTTGCCATGTCCACCCTTGTTATTGTTGAATCCCCAACTAAAGCCCGCACAATCCGTAAATTCTTGCCCGCCGACTACCGCGTTGAAGCCTCAATGGGGCATGTTCGCGATCTGCCCCGCAGTGCCGCCGATGTACCCGCGGAACTCAAGGGAGAGGAGTGGGCCACGCTGGGAGTGAATGTGGCCGCTGGCTTTGAACCCCTCTATATTGTGCCTAAGGACAAACAAAAAGTTGTCAAGGAATTAAAAGCTGCCCTTAAAGGGGCTGATGAATTGCTCTTGGCCACCGATGAAGATCGGGAAGGCGAAAGTATTAGCTGGCACCTCTTACAGCTTTTGAACCCTAAGGTGCCGGTGCGGCGCATGGTTTTTCACGAAATCACCAATGAGGCTATTCAAGCGGCGCTGCAAAATTGTCGTGAGGTGAACCAGCAACTGGTACGGGCGCAAGAAACACGGCGCATTTTAGATCGCTTAGTGGGTTACACCCTGTCGCCCCTGCTCTGGCGCAAAATTGCCCCCCACCTCTCCGCCGGGCGAGTACAATCCGTGGCCGTACGCCTACTGGTGCAACGGGAGCGGGAGCGTCTGGCGTTTCGCAAGGCTCAGTATTGGGATATCAAAGCGTTGCTAGATCAGCAGGGGGCGCTCCTTCCAGCCCGCTTGGTGAGTGTCGGCGGTCAACGGCTGGCCACGGGGAATGATTTTGATCCCGCCACTGGCCAACTGCGCCAGCCGGATGGCGTGCTCCTTCTGGATGAGGCAGCGGCCAATACCCTGCGCGATCGCCTCTTAACGGAAACGTGGGTGGTCACTGAACAGGAGGAGCGCCAACAAACCCGTAAACCGGCTCCCCCCTTCACCACCTCAACCCTGCAACAGGAGGCCAACCGCAAGCTGCACCTTTCAGCGCAAGACACCATGCGCATTGCCCAAAAGCTCTACGAGGAAGGCTACATCACCTACATGCGTACGGATTCCGTGCATTTATCGGAGCAGGCGATCGCCGCCGCCCGCAGTTGTGTTGAAGCCCTTTACGGCAAAGCCTATCTGTCCCCCCAGCCCAAGCAGTACACCACGAAAACCAAAGGTGCCCAAGAAGCCCACGAGGCTATTCGCCCTGCCGGTAGTCAGTTCCGTACCCCCCAAGAAACGGGTCTGAGGGATCGGGAGTTAGAGCTTTACGAACTCATTTGGAAGCGCACGATTGCTTGCCAAATGGCGGATGCTCGCCTGACGCTTTTAACCGTTTCCATTAGTGCTGGCGATGCCCTGTTTCGCGCCCATGGAAAGCGCATTGACTTTGCTGGCTTTTTCCGCGCCTACGTGGAAGGGTCAGATGATCCCGATGCCGCCCTTGAAAGCCAAGAAATTGTCCTGCCCCGGATGCAAGTGGGAGATATTTTGCGCTGCCAGAGCCTTGAGAGTGTCGGGCACGAAACCCAGCCCCCTGCCCGCTACACCGAAGCCAGTTTAGTTAAAGCCCTCGAGCAAGCGGGGATTGGGCGACCCAGCACCTATGCCACGATCATTAGCACGATTCAAGATCGTGAGTATGCTATCCGGCGCGGCAACGCCCTCGAACCCACGTTTACCGCCTTTGCCGTCACTGCCCTACTGGAAAAATACTTCCCCGATTTAGTGGACTTGAATTTTACTGCCCGCATGGAGCAAACCCTAGACGATATTTCCACGGGCGAGGTGGAATGGCGCCCTTACCTTGAATCGTTTTACCTCGGCGAGCAAGGGCTAGAGCAGCAGGTGAAAGAGCGGGAGCGCACCATTGAAGCCACAGAAGCGCGAGCGATTGCCCTGCCGGAACTCAACGCTGAAGTTGTTGTGGGACGGTTTGGCCCTTTTTTGGTTTATCAAAATGGCAATAGTAGTGAACCAATTAAGGCCTCCTTACCCCAAGATGCCACGCCCGGTAGCCTCACCCGCGAGCAAATTGAACAACTGATCCGCCAAAAGCTTGAGGGGCCTGACAAGTTGGGCGTGCACCCAGAAACGGGTGAACCGATCTTTTTGCTGACGGGACGGTTTGGCCCCTACGTACAACTGGGGGAAGCCACGCCCGATAACCCCAAACCGAAGCGAGTTTCCCTGCCCAAGGGGGTGAGCCCCGATGAAGTCACCCTTGACTTAGCCGTCACCTTACTCTCGCTGCCCCGCACGCTTGGGGTGCATCCCGAGACCGGCAAACTCATTCAAGCCAATCGGGGACGCTTTGGTCCGTACATCGTGCTGGATCCCGATGGCGAGAAAGAGTACCGCTCCCTGAAAGGGGAGGATGATGTCTATACGATTACCTTGGAGCGGGCTTTAGAACTGCTGGCGATGCCCAAATCGACCCGCGGTCGCTCGAAAAAGCAAGTCTTAGCGGTTTTAGGCAATCATCCGGAAACGGGTGAACCCGTACAAATTTTAGATGGCCCCTATGGTCCTTACGTCAACCACGGCAAAGTTAATGCTGCCCTACCGGAGGGGGTCAGTGTTGAAGCGATGACCCTTGAGCAAGCCTTACCCCTGTTAGCGGCCAAGGCTCCCAAAAAAACAGTGCGGCGCAGCACCACGGTCAAGACAGCAACAGCCCGTCAGACCAAAGCCACTGCTAAAACCACCAAGCAACGGGGCTCTGCCTAGTGTCTGCGACGAACCCCTTTGCGGCTGAACGCTATCTCTTTGAGCGATCGCACCCGACTAGCGATGCGTTGCAGGTGATTTATGGCTTTCCCAACACCTACAGTGTTGGCATTACCAGCTTGGGGTATCAACTAGTGTGGGCGATTCTTGCTAGCCGCCCGGATGTAGCCGTCAGTCGTTTGTTTACTGATGTCCATGAGCCCCTACCACGGCAGCCGGATTTGGTGGGGTTTTCTCTATCGTGGGAGCTAGACTACGGCAATGTGTTGGCACTGCTGGAGCAGTTAAGAATCCCGATTTGGCAGCGCGATCGCCACCCGGATCATCCGTTGGTCTTTGGCGGCGGGCCGGTTCTCACCGCCAATCCCGAACCCTTTGCTGACTTTTTCGATGTCATTTTGCTAGGGGATGCCGAGTCCCTGCTGGAGCCCTTTTTAACCGCGGTGGCAGCAGTCCGCAGCGCCCCCCGCGCCGAGCAGTTATCCCATCTGGCGCAAGTACCGGGGCTGTACGTCCCTAGCCTCTACCAAGTCAGCTACAGCAGTCCTAGGGGTGAAATTACCGCCATTGAGCCAAGTCATGCCAGTGTGCCTGCGGTTGTTAAAAAACAAGTGCATCGGGGCAATACCTTGGCCACCTCCACCGTCGTCACTCCCTTAGCGGCGTGGGAGAGCATTTACCTAGTGGAAGTGGTGCGCAGTTGTCCGGAACTGTGTCGCTTTTGCTTGGCCAGCTATCTCACGTTGCCTTTTCGCACCCCCAGCGTTGATACCCTCATTCCAGCCATTGAGCGGGGACTTTCAGCCACAAATCGCATTGGCTTGCTGGGCGCATCGGTGACCCAGCACCCTGAGTTTCCAGTGTTGATAGATTACTTAAGTCAGCCCCAATTTGCCGAGGTTCGCCTGAGTATTGCGTCGGTGCGCACCAATACCGTAACTGAAGCCTTGGCACGCCTTTTGAGTCAGCGGGGCACCCAGTCCCTGACCATTGCTATTGAAACTGGCTCTGAGCGCCTGCGGACAGTGATTAACAAAAAGCTGGAGACCAGCGACATTTTGGCAGCGGCAGCCCATGCCCAAGCTGGCGGGCTGAAAGCGCTGAAGTTCTACGGTATGGTGGGATTGCCCACAGAAACGGAGGCGGATGTGGAGGCCACCGTCGCCTTGTTTGCGCAGTTGAAAAAAACCGCCCCGCGCCTGCGCTTCACGTTGGGTTGTAGTACGTTTGTCCCCAAAGCTCACACCCCCTTTCAGTGGTGTGGGGTCAATCTCGTTGCCGAAAAGCACCTCAAATTCCTCAAAAAAGCGCTTGCCCAGTTGGGGGTAGAGTTGCGGCCAGAGTCCTACAGTGACTCGCTGGTTCAAGCCTTGCTCTCGCGGGGCGATCGCCGCTTGGCACCCTTGCTAGAGCGTGTCCGTCACTACGGCAGTACCCTCGGCAGTTATCGGCGTGCCTTTAAGGAATTGGCGGGGGAGCTACCAGCCTTTGAACAGTATGTTCATGCCGACTGGCCATCAACACTGCTTCTACCGTGGCAGCATCTGGAGAGCGGCCTACCCCAGCACACCCTGCAACGCCACTTAGCCACTGCCCTGCAACCAGATGCAGTGGTCGCCTAACAGCAGGCTAGAATAATTTCCAAGCGCTAGGATAGGGGCAAGTCTCCCTTCCCTCACTCTAAAACCCTCGAATCGGCTAACCAGAGGTAACACTCGTGCCGTGGGAGAAGCCCGCAGAATAAGCTTGCTTTGCTGTCAGGAGTACATCACAGATGGCCTACTGCCGCCGCTGATTAGGGTTGCAGCGCCACTTTAATGACCTGCCGGGCTTTCATGGCCTGCAAAACCGCCTCAATCTCAGCCAAGGGGGCATGACCACTCACAAGCTGCTCGAAGGGCAGGGTTTGACTGGCAATTAGATCAAGGGCTTGGCGGACAAAGGTAGGTGTATTGTGAAAGACTCCCTTCAATGTGAGTTCCTCGTAGTGCAGACGCTCGGTATCAACGCTAATGCGGGTGTCACGGGGACAGCCACCAAAGAGGTTAATGGTTGATCCGGGGCGACCGCAGGCGATCGCCACCTCCCACACCTGGGGAACGCCTGTAGCTTCAATCACAATATCAGCCCCTCGCCCGGCGGTCCACACCTGCACAACCGCTGGCACATCCTCGCACTGGTGATGGTTAACGACCTGTTCTGCCCCAAACCGGTGGGCGATCGCCAACCGTTGATCTGACCCCCCAAAACAGAGGATGCGCGCTCCCTTTTGCGCCAGCACCCCCACAAACATCAGGCCAATGGCACCATCGCCAATCACAACTACTTGCGGCGGACTGGGCCACGCCTGCATCTCTGGTCGCCAGCCACAGCGAGCTACACCGTGGAGCACGCAGGCCAAGGGTTCGGTGAGGGCAGCTAGGGCATCCGAAAGATGATCGGGAATTCGCAGCAGATTGTGGCGCACAATGCTAGCAGGAATTCTGAGGTACTCGGCAAACGTGCCATTGTTAAATTCTAAGTTTGGACACAGGGAAAACTCCTGTCGCTGACAGTAAAAGCACTCACCACAGGGGGCAGAATTATTGGCCACGACGCGATCGCCAACGCGCCATCCGGTGACCCCTGCGCCCAAGGCCACAATTTCACCCGCGGCTTCATGGCCAAAGAGGATCGGTGGCGTTAACATGCGGGCATGGCCGCCGCGTCGCCACACCTTTAAGTCCGTGCCACAGGTGGTGGCTGCCTTAACGCGAATCACCACCTCCCCCGCCGCTGGGGTGGGATCCGGTACGCTTTCAATGCGCACATCTTCTTTGCCGTAGAGCACTGCCGCTTTCATCATTCTAAGAATCCTTGCTGAGGGTGCCGAGGGGTCAGGTCGCTGAGTTCCTTGGTTTTTATACCATGCCCATCGCGGACTCAGGTTTACCGCTAGGATAGAAAAGGAACGTAAAGAAATGTAACAGATGAGCCTCTTAGCGGATCAAGTTGTTTTGGTGGTGGGTGCCACTGGTGGGATTGGCCGGGCAGTTGTCGAGCGGCTACAATCCACAGGTGCCACATTTGTCTTAGCTGCTCGCTCCGGCGATCGCCTAGAGCAGTTGGCGGATAGTTTGCCGGTCTCCACGAATATCCTGACGTACCCCTGTGACATTACCCACCCCGAACAGGTGGCACAGTTAATGCAGGTCATTCGGGAACGGTACGGTCACCTCGATGTGCTGATTAACGCTGCGGGAGCTGGTTTACTCAAACCCTACGCCAAAATTACCCCCGCCGAACTGGATCAAATGCTGGATCTCAACCTCAAGGGGTGTTTTTACACCAGCCAGCAGGCAGCGGAACTGATGAAAGAGCAGCAACGGGGTCACATCTGCACGGTGGTGGGCATTTTGGGTAAACATTCCATGGCCATGGGAGCAGCTTACTGCGCCGCCAAATTTGGTGTTGTTGGCTTTAGCAAGTGTATGGCCGAGGAGCTCAAACGCTACGGCATCAAATTCAGTCTCTTCTACTTTGGGGGTGTCGATACCCCCTTTTGGGATGGGGTGAGCCTAAAGGTGGATCGCCAAAAACTCCTGCGACCCGAGACCGTTGCCGCCCTCATCCACGCCGCCCTCGAGACCGATCCCCACGCCGTGCCCCTTGAGCTCAGCCTCATGCCCGATAGCCATGTCTTTTTCTAGCGCAATCCACTAGGCTAGTAAAGTGCTGCATTCATCAAGAGGAACCATGCAAGAGGGACGGGTCATTGCCGATTCCATCTCACCAGCGGGGGTGCGGCTCGTCACCCTCCAACTCACGTATCCGCGCTTTATCCACAGTGAACTGCTCACCCACCGTGTCTTTTCTCGGAATTCTGCCAGCTCCCGTGCCGTTCCTGTCCAAAAAATGATGGAGCAAGTGGAGCACAATCCTGTTATCCCTTACCACTGGGGTCAAAACCAGCGGGGAATGCAGGCGCGCCAAGAAAGCGAGCATCGCGAGGCAGCTAAGGAGATTTGGCTGAAAACCCGCCTTGCGGTCTTGGAGGGGGCACGGCAACTGCACGAGCTGGGCATTCACAAGCAGGTGGTAAATCGAATGTTAGAGCCGTGGATGTGGATGCAAACCGTGGTCAGCAGCACCGAATGGACAAATTTCTTGCGTTTGCGCAATCATCCTGATGCTCAGCCGGAAATGCAGTCCCTAGCCAAAATGATTCAGGAGCTGCTGGACTCCCATGAACCTACGCCGCTTGCAGTAGGCGAGTGGCACTTGCCCTACATCGATCCAACCGAGCGACAGCAGTACAGCCTTGAAGAGTGCAAGTACATGGCGGTGGCGCGGTGTGCGCGGGTTTCCTACTATTTACGGGATGGGCAGCGCAGTGATCCCGCATCGGATATCGCCTTGTATCAGCGGCTGGCCGGGGCGGAACCCAAACATTTATCGCCGCTAGAGCACGTGGCGGAGTGCATGGGCGATCGCCAGCGCTATGCTAACTTTGTCGGCTGGCGCCAACTGCGCTATTTTGAGGAGACCCCTGTTGCCGAATAAGTTCCTAGCCAACTGTAGAATTGTCGGCTAGCAAATAGTAGTAAGATACACTCGATGAGTCTTTTGTAAGTTCACCGTCCCCTTGTCCTACCCACCGGCGTTAATGCCTGCCACCCCTGCAAAAGTTGCCGTTCTTGGCTACCCCCTGCACTTGGTCGATAATGCCCCCGAGTGGCTGTTAATGCAGCAGCGCAGTGGCCGCGGTCAACACGTGGTCACGCTCAATTCTGAAATGGTGATGCTGGCAGAGCGTACCCCCCGCTTTGCCGAGCTTCTGCAGGAGGCAGATTTAGTGATTCCTGACGGCTCGGGGGTCATTCTTTACCTGAAGCTGCACGGCCTGTCAGTCAAACGCCAGCCGGGCATTGAATTTGCCGAGGCGCTCTTGGCGTTAGCCAGTCAATCGGAACACCACAATCGCGTATTTTTCTACGGCGCGGCACCGGGCATTGCCGAAAAGGTGGCGCAACGCTGGCAAACCCAACTGCCTAACCTAAAGGTCGTTGGTGTTGAATCGGGCTACCACGATGCCGAGACAGAAGCGAAACTCCTAGAGCGTTTGCAGACTCTCCAGCCCAACATTATCTTCGTGGCGTTGGGAGTGCCCCGCCAAGAGTACTGGATTCAGGAACATCGCCACCTTTGCCCGTCCGCTATTTGGGTAGGCGTGGGGGGGAGTTTTGATATTTGGGCCGGTCAGAAGCGGCGGGCACCAAAACTCTTTCGGAACTTGCACCTTGAGTGGCTCTATCGCCTTTACCAAGAACCTTGGCGCTGGCGACGGATGCTCGCCCTGCCGCAATTTGCATGGAAGGCCCTTTTGAGTCGTTTCTATCGACGGCGACGTTAACGCTTGTAATGGTCACGGCTCCCGTAGTGCAAAAAACTTCGACTGCCCCATCTGGCACTGAGGTGATTGCCGAGTTAAGGCAGGTTACGAAGTCGTTTGGGGGGCATACTCCCTGTTTAGATGGCGTAAACTTGCAACTGCGACAGGGGGAATTTTACTTCTTAACTGGGGCTTCCGGCTCTGGTAAGTCCACGCTGCTGAAGTTACTGTCTGGTCAGACCACACCAGATCACGGGACAGTGCGGCTGTTTGGCGAAGACGTTAACCCGCGAGATGATCGGGCAATAGCACGATTACGCCGCCGATTAGGGGTCATTTTTCAGGATTTTAAGTTATTGGGCGATCGCACCGTGGCTGAAAACGTTGCCTTCACCTTACTGGTGCGCGGCACCCCCAAACGAGAACTGCAACAGCGGGTACAAACCGCCCTGAAGCTGGTGGGGCTTACTGACAAAGCTAACGCCTATCCCCAATCGCTTTCAGGGGGCGAGCAACAGCGGGTGAGTATTGCCCGCGCCATTGTCGGGGGGCCGGAACTGTTGCTGGCGGATGAACCCACGGGTAACTTAGACCCGCAAACCAGTCAACAAATTCTTTATCTCCTTCATCGGCTGCACCAGCACGGTCTGACGGTGGTGTTCACGACTCACGATCTAGCCCTCACCCAACTGCTACCTCATCCAATTTTGCGATTGCACCATGGCCAACTTGAACAGCGTGCCACACCCTTGGCCCACTCTTGACTTCCTCATCCCTGAGGTACGGCGCAGCCTCTGGCGCGGCGGCTGGCTCAATGGGGCTGCCGTCATTGCCGTGGCCGTTACGCTCTTTATCTTTGGCTGGGGCTGGCAAGCTTCCCACGCCTTGGGTGCCACCGTGGCCGCCTTAGGCAACCGCCTTGAAATTACAGCTTACGTTAAGCCAGAGTTATCCGCTGTCGAAGTCGATCGCCTCCGCCAGACCTTAGCCGCACTGCCGGGGGTTGAGAGTCTCACTTGGATTGATCGCGATCGCGCTTGGGCAGAGTTACAGGCAGATCTCGGTTTGGCCACGCAGCAGGGGGAGTTGCAACTGTTTGAGCAGAACCCCCTCAGCGATGAAGTCAAAATTCGCGCCCAGCGCTTGGATCAGGTGACCTCCCTAGCGACGCAAATTGCCCAGCAGCCGGGCATTGAATCGGTGCAATACCTTGAGCGCGCCCTCAGCGGCCTGCAACGACTCCAACGCTTGGTGCGCATGGTCACCCTTGCCCTTGTGCTGCTGTTGGGGCTAACCGTGGTGGCGCTGGTCAGTGCCATTTTGCGACTGGTGATTTTAGTGCGTCAACCCGACATCGAGATCATGATTTTAGTGGGTGCCACTCCGCGGTGGATTCATACCCCCTTCTTTTTACAAGCTGGCGCTTTGGGCGGACTCGGCGGTGCGCTGGCCTGGGTGGTGGGTTGGAGTACCAGCCAGCACCTACAGCAGTGGCTAGTGCAGCAGTTCGGTGGCGCAGGGGCAGCCAGTACGGTCACGCTGGTATGGAGTTGGCCGTTGGGGCTGAGTCTGGTTGTTGCTGGCATGATCCTAGGGGGCTTGAGCACGTTACTTGCTCTGAAAACCGCTCCTCAGCCGTAATCCGCTGTGTCACAATAAATGGGGCAATGATGATCTCTCTGCTATGGCCAACGGGACCTCTTCCTTAGACGAAAAAACAATTGTTCAAAATTACTTCAACAGCACTGGCTTTGAGCGCTGGCGCCGCATTTATGGCACCGATGCCGTGAGCAAGGTACAAGCGGATATTCGCCGTGGTCACCAGCAAACTATTGACACGGTGCTTGGGTGGTTGCAAGCAGAGGGCAACCTCAAAGGAAAACTCATTTGCGATGCGGGTTGTGGGGTTGGCAGCCTGAGTATTCCCTTGGCGCGGTTGGGTGCCCGCGTCTATGCCAGTGATATTTCCGAAAAAATGGTTGCAGAAGCTCGCGATCGCGCCGCGGCTGAACTGAATGGTCAACACGAGCTTATCCTCAGTGTCAGTGACCTCGAAGCCTTGCGGGGGCAGTATCACACCGTTATTTGCTTGGATGTGCTGATTCACTATCCCGATCAGCAGATGGCAGGTATGCTGGCACACCTGAGTTCCCTTGCCATGGAGCGATTGATCCTCAGTTTTGCCCCCAAAACCCCTAAATACACTCTCCTGAAAAAAATTGGTGAGTTTTTTCCGGGCTCGAGCAAAGCAACTCGCGCCTACCTCCACAGCGAAGCGGCGATTGTCGAACAGCTTAAGGCCTTGGGCTGGCGTATCGAGCGCAATGCCATGACCAAAACCCGCTTTTACTTTTCCCGCTTGTTGGAAGCCGTTCGTGCCTAGGCTATGATCACCGAGCTGGGGACGTTCACCCTTGCGGAATTACAAGCCTTGGCCGAGGGGTGGGGTCAACGGCTGCCGGCAGGCACGACCCTCTTACTGGTGGGGGAACTAGGGGCGGGCAAAACCACGTTTGTGCAAGCTTTGGGCAAAGGTCTTGGCATTCAGGATGTCATTCAAAGCCCCACGTTTACGCTGTTGCAGGAGTATCCCGAAGGGCGTGTTCCCCTCTACCACTTTGATCTTTACCGGCTGACTTCTGACGAGGTGGCAGCCCTTGCCCCTGAGCAGTATTGGGAGGCGATAGAGGTAGAACCCGGCATTGTGGCCATTGAGTGGCCGGAGCGGTTGCCGGAGTGGCCAAGGGATTATCTTAAACTCCAGCTTCAACGACGGGGCGATCGCACCCATCTCGAGCTAACGGCTGTAGGGGCAGCGAGTGAGCTACTGCCCATGTGCTTAAATCCCTAAAGGCGCGATCCCGATAGGCGGCATAGCGCAGGGCTTTTTGGTGGATCTTTTGCTCTAGGGGTGGCAAAATACCAAAGTTGGGTGGCATTGGCTGAAAGGTTTTGCTCTCAGCCGTGCTGATGTACTGAAAAAGAGCACCCGCCATCGTTGTCGGGGGCAACACCAAGGGGGGCAGCCCTTGGGCAAGGCGAGCGGCGTTGGTCCCCGCGAGCCACCCGCCAGCGGCAGCAGCTGTATAACCCTCTGTACCGGTGAGTTGACCGGCGGCTAACAGCGTGGGGCGATCGCGAAACTGTAAACTGGCCGTCAGTAGCTTGGGGGCATTGAGAAACGTATTGCGGTGCATGACCCCCATGCGCACAAACTCCGCCTGCTCCAAGCCCGGAATCATGCGGAACACTCGCTGTTGCTCACCCCAGCGCAAATTCGTTTGAAAGCCCACCAAGTTCCAGAGTTGGCCGTGGCGGTCCTCTTGCCGCAGTTGTGCCACCGCATAAGGGCGATCGCCCGTGCGGGGATCCTGTAACCCCACTGGCTTCAGGGGGCCAAATCGCAGCGTATCCACCCCGCGGCGAGCCAGTTCCTCAATGGGTAAACAAGCTTCAAAAAACTGGGCGCGATCGCGCTCAAAGTCCTTCAGGGGTGCCTGCTCCGCTTCACAGAGGGCTTGCCAAAACTGGTGGTACTCAGCAGCGGTAAAGGGACAGTTCAGGTAAGCCGCCTCACCGCGATCGTAGCGAGAGGCCAAAAAGGCAATGTCGCGGTTGATCGACTCCCCCACCACAATGGGGCTGGCAGCGTCAAAAAAACTCAGGTAGTCTAAGCCCGTCAGTCGCTGGAGATCTTCACTCAAGGCCGCACTGGTCAAAGGCCCTGTGGCCAAGACGGTAATCCCTTGGGCTGGCAGTTGCACCACTTCTTCCCGGCGCAGCTCCACTAAGGGATGGTTCTCGAGGGTTTGCGTTAAATCGCGGCTAAACTCCGCCCGATCCACTGCCAAGGCACCTCCCGCTGGCACTTGATGGCGATCGGCGGTGGCAATGATCACAGACCCAAGGGCGCGTAATTCGTGGTGCAGTAACCCTGTGGCGCGATCGCTGGCCTTGGCACCGAAGGAATTACTGCAAACCAGCTCCGCGAGCTCAGCCGTATGATGGGCTGGACTTGGCACTTGGGGGCGCATTTCGTAAAGAATCACAGGAAGACCAGCACGGACAATTTGCCATGCCGCTTCTGTCCCCGCTAAGCCACCACCAATAACCGTAATGGGTTCCATTTCTACCCCTCTGGCGGTGACTCCACTGCAACCTCTGTTCCTTCTGGCAACAGCGCTTCCTTCTCTTCCGGCTTAAATACAAGGCGTAGCAGGGGTGGTGCTAGGAACGTGGTCAAAATCACCATCACAATAATGCCTGCTTCCAACGACTTTGAGAGCACACCACTGGCAGATCCCACGGCGGCAAAAATCAAGCCCACTTCCCCCCGTGGCACCATGCCAATACCAATGGCCCAGCGGTTAATACCGGGTTGACCAAAAACGGTTGCCCCTGTTACCACCTTACCAATAATGGCCACCAGCACGAGGAATGAAGCAATAATCAGGCCAGCGCGATTTTCCGGCTCAAGGGGATTCAGAACACTAATATCAGTGCGGGCACCCACACAGACGAAAAAGACCGGCACCAGCATATCGGCAATGGGCAAAATTTGCTCCTCCAGCTCCCGTCGCTTTTCCGTTTCACCCAAGACTAGGCCAGCCGTGAAAGCCCCTAAAATTGCCTCTAATTGCAGGATTACCGCAACATAGCCCAAGACAAAGGCAAAAATCAACGAGGGAATGAGCAAGCTACCGCGAGTCGTCAGCCGATCCACCATTCCCAAAAAGAACGGACTCAGCAGCCGCCCCAGCACTACAGAACCCACCAAGAACACCACCGAGCTGAGGATCAGGTAAATAACATGACTGACTTCAACTGTTCCCGTTTTCGCCAAGCTGGCCACCACCGCCAGCACAATAATGCCCAGAATGTCATCGAGCACGGCTGCCCCAATAATAATTTGTCCTTCCCGTGAGGTGAGGCGCTGAATTTCTGCTAAAACCTTGGCCGTGATGCCAATACTGGTAGCCGTCAGCGCTGCGCCAGAAAAGATAGCAGGGACTAAATCCACATGGAACAGGGTGACCAAGCCAAGGGTGCCCGCCGTAAAGGGGGCAACAACACCAACAATGGCCACCACTGCCGCCTGAGGCCCCACCTTGAGTAATCCCTGTAGGTCGGATTCAAGGCCAATTTCAAACAGCAAAATCATCACGCCAATTTCCGACAGCACCGAGATCACTTCACTGGCGGTACTGGCAACCACAGAAGCCACAGTGCCATCCATCCCAGCGGTTTGCTGAATAAACGTCGTCAGCACCGAGGGTTCACTGACTGCCCCCTCGGAAAAGACCAGTAGATGCAGCACCGAAATACCGACAACCACACCGCCGACAAGTTCCCCCAACACCGGCGGAAAGTTAATGCGGGCGCAAACTTCGCCCCCCACCTTACTGGCCAAGTAAATTACGACTAGGCTTAAAAGCACTGCTGCCAGAATTAGAGGGCCAGCCTCCGCCAAGTTGATGGATTCTGCAGCAACCTCTGCAATCGAAGGCACAAACGGTAACGCAATGAAGGGCATAAGGGCAAATTGTAAAAACTCTTTACCTAGTTAAGCATGGCAGTTGTTTGTGCTCAACCAGAGGAAAGACTTATGGAAAGTATTGGTGAAAGTCGATAGCGTTTACCTAACACTAACAACTATCGGGATTATCTAACGCTTGGTCTAGCAATTGGGGTGGAGAGAATGCCAAACTAGCAGAGTAGGCATCTGCTGCTTCAAGGTAATGACCCAATGAGTTTCAGCCCAGAGTACTTCATGGTAACGGAGTCTCTTCATCACAACCAAGAAGAGATGGACAGCTATTTTGGGGACTTCTTTGGCTTGATGCGTAGGGCGCTGGTTGCTGGAGGGTCTGAACTGGGCTTAGGCATGACCCTTTTTTCGTTAGCAGTGAGCATTCGTGCCAGCCGCATTATCGAAATTGGGCGATTTAAGGGGTTTTCGACCCTATGCCTTGCTAGCGCTCTACGGTTTATTGATGTGGGCTGGCAAGAGCCACAACAGCATAAGCAGTGACCCGATATTGACTATACAGACTGGGAAGCACCCAAGCAGCGGCAACTTCTTTCGATAGATCCGTTTCCAACTCAAGAAGCTACAAATTTAATTGCCGAGGCAAAACTGGAAAATTATGTTCAGTTTATTAATGCCCGTTCTGATGAAGTCACAATTGACGGGTTGGTTGACTTGATTTTTATTGACGGTGACCATAGCTACGAAGGCTGCAAGGCCGATGTCTTAAACTATGTACCGTGGTACTTACGTCCGGGGGGATATTTTATCCTACATGACTATTATGGTTGGTACGATGCCAAAGGCAATAACAATTCTCCAGTGAAACAAGTTATTGATGAGCTGATAGAGGAAGGATTGTTTGAGCACCTGTTAGTGGATACAGGGTATCAATCCTTTACAGTTTTCCGTAGCCCAACATCTTCTTGAGTAAGAAGCTACAGCAGCATGCATAACTACCTGAGACAGTAGCAGCAGTGAGTAAAGTAGCTCCTCTTGGCTGCTAACAGCGTGATCACCCCAGTGCTATGCTTGCATAATTTCTGTAAGTATTGTCTCATATCGTTGCGGAAACCACTCTGTTATAGCAGCGATTGTCTCACACAGAGCCTTCTAGGTTATAGTCAATGCGTGAGCTTGCTGCTGGAGTGTTATGCCCAACTGGTTTGACCGCCTTGAAAATCATCGCCTATTGCGCTTTCTGCTGCTGTTTGCGCTTGGTTGGGTTGGGGTACAACTCCTCAATTTTTTTGCCACCGTTCTACTGATTTTTCTGTTTTCTGCTATTCTGGCCTTTTTGCTCAACTATCCGGTGCGCTGGCTAGAACGCTATCTGCCCCATACGGCAGCGGTGACTGTGGTTTTTCTGACAGCACTGGCTACTGTGGTTGGGGTGGGAATCACTCTTGGCTTTGGCATTATTGGCCAATTACAAGAACTCTTAAGTACGCTGCCGGATCAGGTCGATACATGGATTAGTTTGCTCAATGATGTTCAGGGCTGGCTGGAGCGGTGGAACCTAGAGATTGATTTTCGTCAAATTGAGTCGGAATTGCGCAATTACGCCTTTGCAGGGCTGGAATTTGGCTTTGGTAAGCTCCAATTTGTTTTTTCATTGTTGTTAGAGAGCATCATTGTTGCCGTCATTACGTTTTTTATGCTCTTGGATGGCCAGCGATTGTGGCAGTATCTCTTGAGCTTTCTGCCAGAGCCGTGGCAAGAGCGAGTGCCCCGTGACTTACAGCGGAATTTCTTGGGCTTCTTTTGGGGGCGGTTTTTGCTCTCTCTCTTCTTTGGGGTTTCGGTGTTTGTTGTCCTTTTGTTGCTGCGTGCCCCCTATGCCCTTGCCCTTGCGGCGATCGCCGGCGCATTTGATCTAATTCCGGGGATTGGGGCGACGCTTGGCATTGGCTTGGTGTCGCTCATATTGCTACCGAAAGGGATTGGCCTGAGTTTTAAGGTGCTGGTTGGCTGTATTTTGCTGCAACAGGTGGAAGAAAATATCCTTATGCCGCGCATCATGCGCAACTCAGTGAACCTTAATCCTGTAGTGTTGTTTTTGGCACTGCTGGTGGGGGCAACCCTAGCGGGCTTTGTGGGGGTCTTTTTAGCAATTCCAATTACAGGCACAATTGTGAGTCTTTTTAATCTGAAGGCACTACAGGCTGGGCACAGTTCGGAGCCGCGTCATCAATCTTCTGCCAATTAAAGGATGGCGGTTGCGATCGCCCCCGCGCTATTGATATACTAGGCAAGCTGATCTGGTCGCCCCGGGCGAATTAGGTCACACTCACGTAAGCACTCGTCTGGTTGGACACCGTCATCATCGTAGGTTGGGTATAGTTGCATGGCTCGATATCGTGGCCCTCGTCTAAGAATTGTTCGTCGTCTGGGTGAATTGGCAGGGTTAACCCGCAAAATTCCTAAGCGCAGTTATCCACCGGGTCAGCACGGTCAAGCCCGCAAAAAGCGCTCAGAGTATGCGCTGCGCCTTGATGAAAAGCAAAAGCTGCGGTTTAACTATGGCATTTCTGAGCGGCAACTGGTTCGCTACGTGCGTAAGGCGCGGCGGGTGAGTGGTTCGACGGGGCAAACCCTCCTACAACTGCTGGAAATGCGTCTTGACAACACCGTGTTCCGCTTGGGGATGGCACCGACGATTCCGGCGGCTCGCCAACTGGTGAATCATGGCCACATCTTGGTCAATGGTCGCAACGTGTCAATTCCCAGTTATCAGTGCCGTCCGGGGGATGTGATCACCGTGCGGAATAATGAGCGATCGCGCCGCCTTGTGGAAAATAATTTACAAAACCCGGGGCTAGCGAATATTCCGAGTCATTTAGAGTTAGATAAAAATACCCTCACGGGCAAAGTCAACGGTGTTGTTGAGCGGGAATGGGTGGCGCTGCAAGTCAACGAACTCCTCGTGGTTGAGTACTACTCTCGTAAAGTCTAAGGCGGCTATGGCGGAAGCCTATCTTCTGGAGAAACTGCGGACGGTTGAGCAGACCTTTACGGAGTTAACACGGCGCATGGCAGATCCGGATGTGGCCGTGAACCCTTCCGAATTCCAAAAGGTGGCGCGATCGCGGGCGGCACTGGAGGAAACGGTCAATGCCTACCACGAGTGGCAATCCCTCAACCAGCAGCTTGTCGATGTGCGGCAACTCCTCAAGGAGGCTAGCGATGAACCGGAGCTGCGCCAAATGGCAGAAGAAGAGGTAGTCGCCCTCACAGCAAAGATTGCGGAGCTAGAAGAGCGGCTCAAGGTACTGTTGTTGCCTCGGGATCCCAACGATGACAAAAACATCATGCTGGAAATTCGCGCTGGCGCGGGGGGCGATGAAGCGGGCATTTGGGCGGGAGACTTGGTGCGTATGTATTCCCGCTATGCCAAGTCCCAAGGCTGGCAAGTGAGTCTGGTGAGCGAGTCCTTAGCAGAAATGGGGGGCTTTAAGGAAGCCATTCTAGAAATTAAGGGCGATCGCGTCTATAGCAAGCTGAAGTATGAGTCGGGGGTGCATCGGGTGCAGCGGGTACCCGTGACCGAAGCGGGGGGGCGCATTCATACCTCAACCGCAACGGTGGCAGTGATGCCGGAAGTGGATGAGGTCGAAGTCGAAATTGATCCAAAGGATATTGAGCTGACTACGGCGCGATCGGGGGGTGCGGGTGGTCAAAACGTCAACAAGGTGGAAACAGCAGTCGATTTATATCACAAGCCCACAGGTATCCGCATCTTTTGTACCGAAGAGCGCAGCCAGCTTAAAAATAAAGAGCGGGCGTTTCAAATTCTGCGGGCGAAGCTTTACGAAATGAAATTGCGGGAGCAACAGGAGGCCATTACCTCAATGCGGCGATCGCAGGTGGGCACGGGCGATCGCTCCGAAAAAATTCGCACCTACAACTACAAAGACGATCGCGTCACCGATCACCGCCTCGGTCAAAACTTTACCCTGAGCACTGTCCTCGAAGGGGACTTAGAAACCATCATTCAATCCTGCATTAGCCGCGACCAGCAGGAGCAACTGGCCCAACTCGCGGCAGAGCAAGCCTAAGGGGTGGTGCATGACTAAATTTGTGGCCTGGGGTCGCTACTGTGAAGATGTGCTAGAGCGGCGGACTCCCCACCGCCAAGCTCACCTAGATGGCCTTGCTCAGCAAAAAGCCACAGGTGTTTTGGTCACAATTGGGCCAACCAAGGATTTGCGCTACTTCTTTGCCATTTACGAAGCAGACTCGGAAGAAACGGTGCGCCAACTGATCGAAGCGGATCCCTATTGGCAGCACCATGTCTGGACGGAATACACAATTCACGAATGGATTCAAGCGCTCTAGCGATTGCGGTAGCGTTGCAGTTCCGTGCGTAAGGCAGCAATTTCGGCCCGCAGATCATCCACCAGAGCCTGCCAGTCCACGGAGGTGTTCATGTGGGGGGCAACCGTTTGAGCCTCTTGCTGGGCACGCTCTTGCACCTCCTGCATAAATTGATGTAACCGCTGCTGCTGCTCGGCATCAAAGCGGCCAATTTGACTGAGTAGTTCCACAAATAGGTGTTGCGCTTGATCGCGCAGAAGCGTCGCTGTCGCTCGACCTAAGAAAAAGGCATCCAGCGGCGATTGACTCATAGGGGATGTATTCCTCGTATGCATGACGTTCAACCCCTGAGTGTAACAAAGTTTCTGATAGGGTGCGCAGCCGGATCGCTTCAGCTAATCGCAGTGATAAGAAAAACTTTTCTCAGCATTCTAGACAGATGTGCCCCGATAAAACATAGAATTGATTCAATAAAATATTTAATTATCATAGCCATAAGTTATGAAAAATTGTAGAGGATGGCAACGCAGTCATTCTTCATAACCTCAGTGCTATGACACCTCTCTAGATGACCGACTCAACAAAAGGGGCAGGAATGCTGACAAACGTGATTAATCGAGTGCATTTCAAATATTGGCGTGGTGATCTCTTTGGCGGCCTCACGGCAGCCATTGTTGCCCTGCCAATGGCGCTGGCCTTTGGGGTGACCTCTGGGGCTGGAGCCACCGCTGGTTTGTACTGTGTGGTATTTTTAGGATTTTTTGCGGCGCTCTTTGGCGGCACGCCCACCTTGATTTCCAACCCCACTGGGCCGATGACGGTGGTCATTACGGCGGTGATTACCCGCTTGACCAGTGAATACCCCGAGCAGGGGTTGGCTATGGCCTTTACGGTGGTGATGCTGGCGGGTGGGTTTCAAATTTTGTTTGGTCTGCTGCGCCTTGGCAAATACATCACCCTAATGCCCTACACGGTCATTTCCGGCTTTATGTCCGGCATTGGCCTGATCATGATTTTGCTGCAAATTGGACCGTTGCTGGGGCACACCAGTAAAGGCGGGGTGCTGGGGGCAGTGCAAAACCTGCCAGAATTTATTCAAACGATGAATCCAGCGGCGCTGAGCCTCGGCCTTTTTACCCTTGCCCTGATTTACTTTACCCCCCAGCGGTTACGGCGTTTGGTGCCTCCCCAACTGCTTGCTTTGGTGCTGGGGACAATTTTATCGATGATCTTTTTTGCCGATGCTGGTTTAGCGCGCATTGGTAAAATTCCCACCGGTTTGCCGCAGTTTGTGCTACCCACCTTTTCGCTGGGTGCCTTAAAAACCATGCTGGTGGATGCAGCGATGCTGGGGATGCTGGGGTGTATTGACTCGCTGTTAACCTCGGTGATTGCGGACAGTATTACTCGGACTCAGCACGATTCTAATAGGGAACTGATTGGCCAAGGGATTGGCAACCTGATTTCCGGCCTGTTTGGCGGCTTGCCGGGGGCTGGGGCAACCATGGGCACGGTAGTCAATATCCAAGCGGGGGGGCGCACCTGCCTCTCGGGCATGGTTCACGCTGTAATTATTTTGGTGGTGGTGCTCTGGGCGGCTCCCTTGACAGCACCGATTCCCAATGCGGTCTTGGCGGGCATTTTGATCAAGGTGGGCATTGACATCATTGACTGGAATTTCCTCAAGCGAGCCCACGTGCTCTCGACACGCGCCGCCTTCATCATGTACGGTGTGATGCTTTTAACCGTATTTGTTGATCTCATTGTGGCGGTGGGGGTAGGGGTATTCATTGCCAATATGCTCACCATCAAGCGGTTGGCGGATATTCAGTCGGAAGAGGTGAAAGCCATTACCCATGCGGATGATCAAACGCCCCTCACTCCTGAGGAGAAGGAACTATTCCGGCAGGCAAAGGGACAACTGTTGCTCTTGCATTTAGGGGGGCCGATGAGTTTTGGTTCAGCCTGGGCGATCGCCCAGCGGCAAGCCATTATGTCGGACTACAAAGTGCTCATTCTGGATGTCAGCAGTGTGCCGCTGTTGGGGGTCACCGCTACCCTTGCGATTGAGTCTTTAATTGAGGAGGCGCAAAAACATCGGTTGGCGATTTTCTTGGTGAATGGTTCGGCTCAGGTGCAACAGCGCTTAGAGCGGTTCCGCATTTTAGATCGCCTGCCCATTGATCACGTGGTGAGCGATCGCCAACAGGCACTCGAAAAAGCCATTCTCTTTTTGGAACAACCGGAGCAACTGCTGGAGGTTTCCACCGGCAGCTACGATTAGCGCGAGACAGCGGGATTTCCCTGTAAATACCAGCGCCACGGCAGGTCTTGCCCTTGGGAGATGCCAATGCGGTACGTTTGCACGATGCTGCCGACAACGATTTGGGGAGGTGGCTCGATCCACAGGCCAGCGGCCTCCCCGAGGACGGCACCAGAAAGCTGGCGATCAATGGCCAACAGTTGACAGAGTTTGCCAGGACCCGCCGCACTGCGCACGGGTAAGTTGGGGGTCAGCATCTCAAGGGCGCGAATCAGGACTGCACTGGCAAAATTGGGGCGATCGCTGGCGATATTGAGGCAGTGATGGAGGCCATAAATTTGATAGACGTAGATTGTCCCCGGGGCTGCAAACATGGGGGCATTGCGAGCCGTTTGGCGGCGATAGCCGTGGCAGGCGGGGTCTCCGGCCATGTAGGCCTCGGTTTCCACAATCCGCCCCCGATAAATTTGGCCATTGGGGTGTTGCCGCACCAAAATACAGCCAATCAGCGCTGGGGCAACTTCGGTGGCTGGCCGCGCAAACCAGTTGAGGTCAAGGGCGATCGCCATCGGCCAAACTCCTCTCCTCTAGCAGCAAGTCTGCTAGCAGCGCTTGGCGCAGGTTGTTGTTTAAGCCCGTCACCATGTAGAGCATGGCCTCGCGGTAGAGCCGCTGTACCGTATGGTTCAGGAGCAAGGCACTCCCCCCAGTGGTAATAATGGCTGCCTGAGCCGCCCGAACCGCTAAATGCACTGCTTCTGACCGCAGTTGGGCATGGTAGGAAGGCTTCACTTGGGTTAATTCTTGGACAATAGTGCGGTAGAGCCGCTGCCAGCGATCTTCAAAACGAGCGGTCAATTCCGCCGCCTGTGGGACCGTGGCTAAGACCTGTAAACTAGCGCGGGCACAACCAAGGGGTGCCGCACTGCCCCAGAGAACCCGTTGGCTATCCCGCTGGGCAATCCAATCCGCCCTAGTAAGACCGACCACATCTTCCGGCGGCACCAGCCAATCAATCACCTCCGCCTGAACCGTTTGGGTTGAGGGGACAGCCGCAAGGGGCAAGGGCAGGGTTAAATGCAAAATGCCACCGCTGGCTTGTTGAGCATTGATCAACGGCAGGAGGGCAAATAAGACTTGGCCATCCGGCAGTTCTGCCGCCACCACCACCATCGTCATGTGTTGGAAGCCACTGAGCCAAGGAAGGGTTCCCGTTAAGGCATAGCCGTCGGCAACCGGTAGCGCTTTTAGATCCACGTCATGATGGCGCAGATGGGAGAAGCCCACCCCAATCAGGAGCTTGCCCGCCATCAGGTCATGCAAATAGGTTTGGGCAACATTGCTTTCGGGGTGCTCCAAGATAATGCCGAGGGCGGTTTGGTGCTGTTGGGCAAGGAAGGCAAGGGCACCTGAAGTTTCCCCTAGCTTCAGACCTAAGTGCCAAAGAGTATGGGCAGAACAGCCTAACCCGCCAATCGTGGTGGGTGGAGCGAGCCGGAAGAGGCCTAAGTAAGCAAGAGTTTGCAATCCCTCCAACAGCAGTGACTTCTGCTGGTCAATGCGGTTAGCGTTAGGCGTAACATCAGTTTCTAAGTAAGTAATAATCTCTCGCAGAACTGGCTGGGCGGCCTCTGGAGCAGTATCCACAAAAACTGGTTCCTCCATTGGTCGGGCTAGGGGTAAGCCAAATGGGCACGGGGATTGTACGATTCTATCGCATGGAGTTGGCGGTACAGGTCACGCTCAGCCTCGCTTAACTGGGGCGGCAAGGTAATGACAATTTCTACTAATTGATCGCCGCGATCGCCATCCGGGCGCGGATAGCCTTTACCGGCAAGCCGTAGGCGCTGACCACTGCGCACGCCTGCGGGTACAGCCATTTTCACCCAGCCATCGAGGGTGGGGGCTTCCACTTGCCCGCCCAAAGCCGCTTCGCTGGGAGTCACGGGTAACTCGCACACAACATCGTAGTCTTCCAAGCGAAAGAGGGGATGAGGGGCAACATTAATTTTTAGGTAAAGGTCGCCACCACCCGTGCCTTGACCCCGCAGCCGCACCCGCTGACCCGTGACCATACCGGGGGGTAAATTAACCTCCAGCGAGCGCCCATCTCCTAGGCGAATGCGCTCCCGTCCCCCTTGGTAGGCTTTTTCGAGGGGAATTTCAAGGGTCGCTTCCGCATCTCGACGACTCACCGCAGTATAGGCCGTTTTTACCGTCCCCGGTCGAAAATAGTCTGTCTCTATGGTAGGCGAACGACGCGGCGGTTCGGGGGGCACTGTGGTTGTGCGCGATCGCCGTCCCAACAGTTGATCTAAAAACTCTTGAAAATTGTCTTCACTCAAGTCAGGGTCATCTTTAACACTGATGCCATTGCGACGGCTAGCCGCTCGCTGCGGACTGCGGCTGCGAAAGCCCGGTTGTGACCAATATTCACCATAGCGATCGTAATGCTCGCGACGGCTTGGATCACTAAGCACTTGGTAGGCTTCGCTAATGTCTTTAAATTTTTCTTCGGCGGCGCGATCGCCCGGATTCATATCCGGATGATACCGCCGTGCCAGACGGCGATAGGCTCGCTTAATTTCATCGCTACTGGCATTGCGATCTACTCCCAAAAGCTGGTAGTAATCTCGAAAATTACGCATCTAGTTCCCTACTTGTGACCTTCTACCAGTCATCATCATCCCAATCATCCCACGACTGACTCCGCTGTTCGTAACGGCGGCGCCGGGGACGATCCCAGTCTTCTTCAACCTCTTCAACCTCACGGCGGCGACCGCGCACCGCTTCTAAGCCCTTGTTCATGGCCTCTTTCAGGTTCGGTAGCTTAAAGAGCTCCTCATCTTCGTCGGCCAGCTCTTCGTTGAGGCGCAGTTCGCGGACAAAATCGTACAACCGCTCTTCTAACGCCGCATAGGTGAGGTCAATTTGGCGATCGTCATCGTTACGGATAGCCTCCTGCAGTTGCCGCACCAAAGCTTCAAGCGTGCGCCGTTGATTGGCAGCAAACTGATAGCCAAACTCTTGAGCCGCTTCTCGCAGTTGACGCTCGGCACGACTAATTAAGTCTTGGGCACGGTTGCGCTTTTCCACACGATCACGGCGTTGGCGATCGCTCACCGCATTGGACTCAGCATCCAAGAGCATTTGTTGCACTTCTTCCTCAGCCAGCGTTGAGGCACCTTGAATGACCACACTCTGCTCGCGACCACTAAAGCGATCCAAGGCCACCACCTGCAACAGGCCATTGGCATCAATGTCAAACGACACTTGAATTTGCGGCACCCCACGGGGGGCGGGCGGAATCCCCGTCAACTTAAAGCGTCCCAAGGACTTATTGTGCGCTGCCAGTTCTCGCTCCCCTTGCACCACATGAATTTCCACTTGGCTTTGATTATTTTCAGAGGTAGAGAAAATATCGGAGCGGCGCACGGGAATTGTTGTATTACGGGGAATCAGCACCTTGGTGACACCGCCAATGGTTTCCACCCCTAAGGAGAGGGGGGTCACATCCAACAGCAGGATATCCTTCATATCCCCTGCTAAAATTCCCGCTTGAATCGCTGCCCCTACGGCCACCACTTCGTCAGGGTTAACATTTTGGCTCGGTTCCCGGCCAATCATCTGGCGCACCAGCTCCTGCACCATCGGCATACGGGTGGCTCCCCCCACCAAAACCACCGCATCAATTTGCGCTGGGGTGAGCAGGGCATCCCGCAGGGCTTGCTCTACGGGAAAGCGAAGACGTTTAAGCAACTCTTGGCTCAGATCTTCAAACTGGCGACGACTGAGGGTGGTTTCAATGTGCTTGGGCCCCTCGGCAGTGGCAGTCACAAAGGGGAGATCAATGTTGGTTTCCTGCAACCCCGAAAGCTCAATTTTGGCCTTTTCCGCCGCATCGGTAAGCCGCTGCAACGACTGGCGATCGCGCCGCAGATCAATCCCCTCCCGCGCCAGAAAGTCCTCTGCCAGCCAATCCACAATTAACTTGTCAAAGTCATTCCCCCCCAATTGGGAATCGCCACTGGTGGCCTTGACCTCAAACACGCCATCGCCCACCTCTAAAATGGACACATCAAAGGTGCCGCCGCCAAGGTCAAACACTAAGATCGTTTGTTCCTTCTGACGATCAAGGCCGTAGGCCAGCGCCGCCGCCGTGGGTTCATTAATAATTCGCCGCACATTTAAGCCCGCAATCCGACCTGCATCCCGAGTAGCTTGGCGTTGGGAATCGTTAAAGTAAGCGGGCACCGTAATGACCGCATCGGTGACCGGCTCGCCCAAGTAGCGGCTGGCATCCTCCACCAGCTTGCGCAGCACCATCGCTGAAATTTCCTCCGGTGCAAACTCCTTTTGCAGCCGAGGACACTTAATGCGCACCTTGCCCGCTTCATCCCGGCGGATCGTGTAGGGCACCCGCTTAGACTCTGGAGTCAGTTCAGCATAATCGCGACCAATGAATCGCTTCACTGCGTAAAAGGTATTCTGAGGGTTGAGGACTGCCTGTCGCCGCGCTAACTGCCCCACCAAACGTTCATTATCCTTAGCAAAAGCCACCACGGAGGGGGTAGTACGGGAGCCTTCCGCATTGGCAATCACCACGGGTTTTCCCCCTTCCAGTACCGCGACGACGGAATTGGTTGTGCCCAGATCAATGCCAACAATTTTGCCCATGCCGTTTGAACGACTCCGCACTGGTTAGAATAAATGAATAGCGTTATGGTAGCGGATTATTTACCCTTTGTTACGCTTCTTTGATTGTACGAGATCTACTCAGGGGAGTCAGAATCACCCTGCACCCTGCCATCGCTACAAGTGGGTTGTACCTCGTCGTCAAAAATTTTGCCTCTTGCCACTTGCTGCCAACTCTAGGGTTAAGATGGCAGGCAAGAGGTTTCAGCGCACAATAACCCAATGGTTGCTAAGCCTAATTCCGAGAAGGAGATCGCCCTATGTTACACCGCAAGCTTTATCAACTCTATACCGATGGCCAAGAAGTCTGGATTTACTTGCGGGATCAACAACGCCTCATTGATCGGGCACGGATCGTCGATATTGAAGGCAATGTGGTGACTATCCGCTACGAAACCGATGAAGAGGACGAAGTGTGCGCATGGGAAGAAATCGTCAACATCGAGAGCATTGGTTCGATTTCCCGTCGCTTGGCTGCTGTTCCCCGCGGCTATGCGGAACTGACGGTGTCTGAAGAATGCCCCGAAGCAGAGCAGTTACCCAAGCAGTCTTCGGAAACCGAACACGAACGCTAAGTGCCCCTAAGTCATGCGCTGTGATTCTGACCCCTTAGCTGATGCCCCTACCACCGATGTCCTCTATATGGAGCGATGTCTGCAGTTGGCTGAGCAAGCACGGGGGCGGACGTCTCCTAATCCGTTGGTAGGCTGCGTTATTGTGGCTCAGCAGCGCATTATTGGCGAAGGCTTTCACCCTAAGGCAGGAGAACCCCATGCCGAGGTGTTTGCCTTGCGGAGTGTGGCGGAGAGCGATCGCCCCCTTCTGAGGGAGGCCACCCTCTACGTGAACCTTGAGCCTTGCAATCACTACGGGCGCACCCCCCCCTGCACCGAGGCCATTATTGCTGCCGGCATTCCCCGGGTGGTGGTGGGGATGATTGACCCGGATCCACGGGTAGCAGGAGCGGGAGTAGAACGGCTGCGAGCAGCAGGAATCTCTGTCACAGTTGGAGTCTGTGAAGCGGCCTGTCAACGGCTCAACGAAGCCTTTGTGCATCGCGTGCGCCACCAGCGCCCCTTCGGCATTCTCAAGTACGCCATGACCCTTGATGGCAAAATTGCCTCCAGCGCCGGTCACAGTACTTGGATTAGCGGTGAAGCAGCGCGAGCCATGGTACACCAACTGCGAGCCGAATGCGATGCCGTCATTGTGGGGGGCAACACGGTACGGCGGGATAACCCCCACCTCACCTCCCGCCATGACCATACACCGCTGCGGGTCGTGATGACGCGCCAGTTGGCGTTGCCCCTTGAGGCGTACCTCTGGCAGACAGAGCTTGCCCCCACGTTAGTGGTCACGGCGGCGGCAGCGGATCATCCCTTGGTGCCACGGCTTGAAGAGTGCGGTGTGGAGGTGCTGCATCTTCCTCAACTCACCCCCACCTCCTTAATGCAGGAGTTGTACAATCGTGGCGCCATGTCTGTACTGTGGGAATGTGGGGGCTCCTTAGCCGCAGCGGCGATCGCCGAGGGGATGGTGCAAAAAGTTTGGGCGTTTATTGCCCCCAAGATCATTGGCGGTCGCAGTGCTCCCGGCCCTGTTGGCGACCTAGGCTTTGAAAAAATGAGTGAAGCCCTCTCCCTCGAAGAGGTGACATGGCAAGCGGTGGGGCAAGATATTTTGGTCACCGGCTATCTCAGAGCCCCTAACCACGAGCGGGCAAATTTCATCAAAAATGATCCGGTTCCACCACCTCAATGAGGCTACAGCCATTTTCAGGGGCAGGCTTGTCCGCCTGCTCGTAGAGCAAATCAATCCAAACCGATTCAGCATAGGGTTTGCGGCTAGAGACATAAAATAACCAGTGCTGTTCGAGGTTGAGGGAATGACGCAGCTCTGTCATCTGCGGTGAAGTGATCAGGCGGAGGGCTGGATTAGCATTTCGCCACTGCTCGATAATACCAGCGGCCACTGGCACCGTCTGCCCTTCGCTATTTTCCAGCTCTAGAATGCCATCAATGTAGATGTTTTCCCACCAGTGGTAAGGATCCGTTAAGTCTAAGCCACGACCATCCATGTCATCAATTAATTGCGGCAGATGGGTTTTGATGAACTGTTGGACAATTTTGAAAGGGGGAAATGGACGCAATACTTTGAGTCGGCGAGCTGTTTGTTGAAACCACAGTTTGTGGTAGGTCATGGGGTCAAGGCTCCGTGTGCAGGCGATCGCCTGTCAAGTTGTCATTAGTTCTGCTTATTTTACCAAGAATCCTAGTTCTGCAATGACCGCCTTTTGAGCTGCCATGAGTTTGAGCTATTGTTGGTAATGAATTAATTATCTACCTCGTTTGCCAGCAGCGGTGCCACAGGATTGAGGGGATTTCCTAATGACGAGTAACAGCGAGCATCATCTGTTGAGTATTGAAGATGAAATGGGAAAGCGCACGGTTCCTCTCGATGCAGCCACCTATTCGATTGGACGCGACAGTAGCAATGCCATCGTCATTCAGGGGCATGGGGTTTCGCGGCAGCATGCCCTCCTCTTACGACTGCCATCCCCAGCAGGCTATCACTACCGGATTGTGGACGGAAATGCAGATGGCAAAAGCAGCGCCAATGGCATTTTTGTCAATGGTCAACGGGTGCAAAGTCATAATCTTCGCTCCGGCGATGAAATTAATTTTGGCGGTCACGTGAAGGCGCAATACACCACTGTTTCAATGGAAAGCGCCGAGTTCACGAAATACCTTGCCAGCATCAACTATCACAGTATTAAAGCAGCCCCCTTGACGGCTACGGCCACCATTGTTGATGAAGAAAAAGGCGAAACCCTGAGCGAGGAAACCGAATTTAACAAGGTACCGCCCCCTTTGGTGACAGCTCCAGCTTCTCCCCCTGAGTCACCGCGTCGCCCCCCCCAGTTGCCATTGTTAACGATAGTGATTGCAGCGGTAGTCCTTGCCCTAGCAGTGGGAATTGGCGTTGCCGTGTGGCAGCAGCAACCCCCTCCTGAGGAGGTGCCCGCCAGTCGCCCCTAGGATTCGGCTGCTGGGCGTTGGCGCGGGTATTTGGTCATCAACAGGCGTACCTGCTCCGCATGGTAGGAACTGCGGGTCAAGGGGGAAGAGACTACCTGTAAAAATCCTAGGGACTCGCCAAGGGTGCGCCAAGCAGCAAACTGCTCGGGAGGAATGAAGGCCTGCACCCCTAGGTGTTTGGCACTGGGTTGGAGGTACTGACCAATCGTGAGGATGTCACAGCCGACCCCTCGCAGGTCTTGCATGACTGCTTCAACTTCGGCTGCCGTTTCCCCAAGCCCTACCATGATCCCCGATTTGCTGTAAATCCAGGGGGCTTTCTCATGCACCCGCTGCAAAAGTTCTAGGCTACGCTGGTAGTTGCCTTGGGGGCGCACACGGCGGTAAAGGCGCGGTACAGTTTCAGTGTTGTGGTTGAGGACTTCTGGAGCAGCCGCCAAAATTTGATCCAGCGCTTCCCAGTTACCACACAGGTCGGGAATGAGCACCTCAATCGTGGTATGGGGGGAGCGATCGCGGATGCGGTGAATGGCAGCCACAAATTGACTGGCGCCGCCATCCGGCAAGTCATCACGGTTCACTGAGGTAATGACGACGTGATTGAGCCGCATGCGCACCACAGCTTCCGCAAGGCGCTCGGGTTCGGTGGGATCCGGAGGCAACGGTTTCTTTTCAAAGTCAATGTCACAGTAGGGACAGGCGCGGGTACAGGCCGGCCCCATCATTAAAAACGTTGCCGTACCTTCGTTAAAGCACTCGCCAATGTTGGGGCAAGAGGCTTCTTCGCACACAGTATTCAGGCCTAAATCCCGCAACAGTTCTTTGACGCTGCCTACCCGTTGCCATTGGGGGGCTTTTACCCGTAGCCAGTCTGGTTTAACGACCACTGCTAACTCCACTGCAAATTGAGAAACAAACAAAGGGAAAACGTGAGTTGCGCTACCAAAAGAAAGATGTAGATCAGTGCCCGCGGGCGAAAGATGGTGAGGAGCAAGCCAATACTTTTGAGATCCACCATTGGACCGAGCACTAAAAAGGCCAACAAGGATCCAGGGGTGAACGTGGCGGCAAAGGCAAGGGCAAAAAAGGCATCCACGGTGGAGCAAATGGAAATGACGGTACCCAAGATCATCATGGCCACAATTGAGATGACAGGCCCCTGCCCCAGACTGAGGATGAGCTCCCGCGGGGCAGCCACTTGAATGATGGCGGCCACAAGGCTGCCCAGCACTAAAATACCGCCCAACTCGCGAAATTCTTGCAGAATGTTATCCAGCAGTACAGGGAGCCGCTGACGCCAAGGTTGTGGCGGGGCACTCGTGGCAGGCTCGAGGGTGAGGGTGTCAAGGGCAAGGGGTTGGCCGGGAGTACCCAAGAGGTAGGTGCCCGATTGCAGCAGAGCAGGAACCGCAGTAGGCGCTGGTTGAGGCCGCGGCATCAGTGCGGTAACGGTAGGTTGTAAAAAGGGTCGTAAATCTGCTTGACAACTAAAGACCCAGCCAACAATGGTGGCGATCGCCAACGAAAAGAGAACCCGAAAGACGACAATTTCCGGCTGATCACGAAAGGCAATCCACGTTGCCCAAATCACAATTGGATTAATCGTGGGTGCGGCCAACAAAAAGCCGATGGCCACTGACACGGGCAACCCTTGCACCAGCAGGCGCCGCGCCACCGGTACATTGCCACACTCACATACAGGAAAGAGAAACCCAATGCAACTACCCACCAGTGCGCCTAAGAGGGGCGATCGCGGCATCCGTCGAATGAGGGCTTGCTCATCAATAAAAAGCAGCAGCAAACTTGAGAGCAAAATTCCCAACAAAAGAAACGGAATGGCCTCCACTAACAAACTGAGAAAGAGGGTAAAACCGCTTTGAAACTGGTTGGCAATATTCATGGGCAACAGCGGCAACTCCTTGAGGCTCATCCTATCAAAGATCCGCGGTCCCTCCCATGAGGCGTTTTGTCCAACAGGGTCTTATTCAAGGCGACTAGGTCGTCCTTCGGGTGCACAATCCGCTACAGTTGGCTAGTTTGCTAGGATTTAGAACTAAAAGCACCCTTTTACCACGGGGTCAGGTTTCCCCATTGGCTGCGCCGCATGAGGGCAGCAGGGTCAGTTGTTTGCTAAGGGGCGCTGTGACACTTGAATAAGATGAAGCTATTAATAGGTTGGCAACGGCTAGCGTTAGGTGCCCTTTGGTTAGGTTTTCTCCTTTACAGTGTGTTTTTGGCGCCGCCGGATCAACCGGAAACTTGGACGCTCATTCAGCGCTTGGCGGTGGGTGCCTGGCAGGGGATGAATCCGCTCATTGTCAGCCTCTTTAATTTGATGGGGGTGTGGCCGATCCTGTTTACGGGGCTGCTGTTGGTGGATGGTCGCGGTCAGCGCTTTCCCGCTTGGCCGTTTGCGATCGCCAGTTTTGCCGTGGGTGCCTTTGCCCTTTTACCGTATCTCGCTTTACGGCAGCCGAATCCAACCTTTAGGGGCGCTCTTGATAAGGGACTAGCCCTGTGGGAGTGGCGGGGAACGGCGATTTTTGCCTCGCTGTTCGCCTTAGCCTGTCTCGGCTATGGCCTTTTCTGGGGAGACTGGGCAGACTTTTGGCAGCAGTGGCAATCCAGCCGCTTCATTCATGTGATGACCCTCGACTTTTGCCTGCTCTCACTCCTGTTTCCGCTACTCCTACCAGATGACTGGGCACGACGCGGTATGGAGAATAGTCCATGGCGCTGGTGGACGTTACTGCCACTGCTGGGAGCCCTGATCTACTACCTCCGGCGGCCTCCCTTAATTCTCTCGGAAAAATGTGTGCGATGATACAAAAAAGTGCTGCTGAATCCGTTTAACTAATCTCTCAATGCTCAAGTCTCCGCAAACATCTGTGTCAGTCCTGTTTTCAGGAACGTTGCGCCGGGGGAAGCTCGCAAGACTGAATGACAATACCACCTTGGATGAAACAGCCACTGCAGGTCATGAATAGAGAACAACCCTTAGCCACCGTTTTTCGCCATATGGCGAGCGGGCTTTTTCCCTCCACTACTGAAACCTACGAGCGGGGAAAAACCATTTTTTTTCCGGGAGATCCCGCTGAAAAAGTCTATTTTTTGCTTAAAGGTGCCGTCAAGCTATCGCGGGTCTATGAAGCGGGTGAAGAAATTACCGTTGCCCTGCTGCGGGAAAACACTGTGTTTGGCGTGCTCTCCCTAATTACGGGCACCCGCTCAGATCGCTTTTACCATGCGGTTGCCTTTACCAATGTGGAGCTTTTGGCCGTGCCAATTGAACAGGTGGAAAAGGCGATGCACGAAGATCCGGATCTGCCAATGTTCATGATTCAGGGCTTATCCTCGCGGATTTTACAAACAGAGATGATGATTGAAACCCTTGCTCATCGCGATATGGGATCCCGCTTGGTGAGTTTTTTACTCATTCTCTGCCGTGATTTTGGCATCCCCACTAGTGCGGGGGTGATGGTTGATTTGAAACTGTCCCACCAAGCGATCGCCGAGGCAATTGGTTCAACGCGGGTGACGGTCACGCGCTTGCTGGGGGAACTCCGCGACCAAAATATGATTTCAATTCACAAGAAGAAAATCACGGTTCATAATCCGCTGATGCTCAGCCAGCAGTTTACCTAGGGTTTGGCTGCCTCACCTGAAGATGCCGCTTGCTGTTGGACTTGGGTTGCGGCTTGTTGAATTTGGTCTTTGTATTTGGCGGGAGCAAGCTCAACGGCTTTGGCATAGAGGGGAGCGGCCTCTTTGGCCTTACCCTGCTCGGTCAGCGTCATGGCTTGAGCGAGGATTGGACGGAAGTCGGCGGGATTCTCCTTGCTCAAGTTTTGAAAGAGGGTGAGGGCTTCCTCGTATTGTTTTTGGGCAACATAGATATCACCGAGCAAGAGTTGCACGGACGTGACATCGACACTGCCGGGCTGAAGCTGATTGGCTTGTTCAGCTCCTTGGAGGGTCTCTTCAATGAGTCCGAGGGCGGCTTGGGGACGGTTTTCCTGCAGATAGAGATCTACAAGGCCGCGCAGCGCATTGAGGTTGCCGGGAGCTTTGGCTAAGACGGCTCGATAGGTTTGGGCAGCCCCTTCGCGATCGCCCGTTTGCTGCTGCGCTTGCCCAAGAAGAATGGCATACTCCATTTGCTCTGGTCGCTGGGCTGCCAACCTTCGTAGCGGGTCAATAATGCTGGCAATTGTGCCTTTCCCGAGTTGGATGAGCTGCAGCCGTGCCATGACCAGCCCTTCGAGAGCCGTGGCGTTGTTGGGTTCCCGCTCCAAGACCAGTTGATAGCCTTTTTCCTGTGCCTGTAACTCAGCAACTTGATCCGTGGGGTTGGGACTGGCAACCGGGGTTGGGGTTTCGGCGGGTGCTGTAAAGGCGCTGGTGAGTAGGGGCACCAAGGAAATGGCCACAAAGGGAATGATCCCCAAAATTAAAACTAAGAGCGTGACCCATTTTTTGCGCATAGGAACTCCCAGCAGTGTGCCAAATCAACAAGCGGCTAGTGTTTGTACGATTCTAGCCCATGGTGCGATGCCGATTGGTGCCAATGGGGCAAACCCCACGCCCCTTGGTAAAATTTTGAGGAATTCCCCATCAACACCCAAGACCTATGACAGACTTAACCCCGGAAACAATTAATTGCGCTGAAGCGTGTGTCAATGGCTGTGTCCTTGGCGATCGCTGTCCTAACCGTGAGTATGTGGCTGCTGCTAGTAAATTCATGAACGAAACCCCTTTAGATCAAATTCTCCAATTGGCTGCAGACAGTTTTCAAAAACGCTTTTTAGCTTCCCTTGAGCGGGATCGCCCCAAAAGTTCCCAGGACTGCCAAAATTAGTCAGGCCAGCAAACGCTCATGTCGCGACTGCGCGCCCTCCAAAGTTATCTCGTGGTGCGGCTACTGCTGGCGCCCCTCATGCTTTGGATCATTGTGACACTTGTGTTTTTGCTGTTGCGGGCAACGCCGGGGGATCCCGTGGATGCGGTGTTGGGGCCGCGGGCACCTGCTGCGGTGAAAGAAGCACTGCGGCAGCAGTTAGGTTTAGCCCAACCCCTCTGGCAGCAGTACCTGACGTATTTGGAGCGGCTGGTTCACTTGGACTTGGGCACGTCTCTGACGACGCAAGGGGAAGCCGTGACGAGGATTATTGCCCAGCACTTTCCAGCAACTGCAGAACTGGCGCTGTTTGCGTTGGCGATCGCCTTTGGCTTGGGGGTCGTCATTGGCAGTGTCGCGGCGGTGAAATCGGGTTCAGCCTGGGATGTGGGGGGGCGCTTGTTTGGCATTATTACCTACGCTTTGCCGCTCTTTTGGCTGGGGATGCTATTGCAATTGCTGTTTGCCGTGGAGCTGGGCTGGTTGCCCTTGGGAACCCGCTACCCGATTACCCTAACGCCGCCGCCCGGGCCGACGGGACTTTATACCCTTGATGCGCTGCTTGGCCTGAACTTCCAACAGTTGGGGGTGGCCCTTTACCACCTGATCTTGCCCGCCTGTACGCTGGCGATCGTTCTCAGTGGAATTTTTGAGCGCATGGTTCGCGTTAACCTCAAGGAAACCCTGGGCGCCGATTACGTTGAAGCCGCCCGCGCCCGTGGCATTCCGGAGCATCGTATCCTGATTCACCATGCCCTCAAAAATGCGCTCATTCCGGTGATCACCGTCTTGGGACTGACGCTTGCCAGTTTGTTGGGGGGAGCGGTGCTAACGGAAGTGACTTTTTCATGGCCGGGGCTGGGGAATCGCCTCTACGAAGCCATTGCGCTGCGGGATTACCCAACAGTACAGGGCATCATCGTCTTCTTTGCGGTCATTGTGGTGGTGGCCAGTATTGTCATTGATGTGATCAATGCTTGGATTGATCCGCGCATTCATTATTAAGCGTTAACCATCATCCTGTGTGATACCCGATGCGCCGTGGGAGAATAAAACTACGTCTCCTCACCGTTGATGTATCCATGTCATCCTTGAATCTTTACGAAGAAGCCACGATCGCGATCGCCCGCCAACTGCTGAGCGCTAGCCAAGAGTCCCGTAACTTTTTCAGCCAACTGCGGGATCAAATGCGCATTGAAGACAAACTCCTTGGTTGGGCGATGGAGCACCCGGGATTGCGGGTACAACTCTTTCGTTTGATTGACTGCCTACCCAGCCTCAAAAGTAATGTCGAAGTCGCCCGTCACCTCCAAGAATACCTGAGTGACCCCAGTGTGGAGCTGCCGGAGGGACTGAAAAAACTCTTGAATTTTGCCCAGCCCGACTCTCTCCCTGCCCAAGCCGCCGCAACAACGTTTACCACCGCCGTCCAAGCCCTTGCCCATAAATACATTGCTGGTGAAAACAGCGAGCAGGTGCTCAAGACCATTCAGCGGCTGCGCAAACAGGGCATGGCAGTGACGATGGATATCTTGGGGGAAGCCGTGATTACCGAAGCGGAAGCTGCCGCCTATTGCGATCGCTACCTTGACTTAATGAGCCAGCTCAGCCCCCTCGGCAACCGGGAAGGTAACAATCCAGTGCAAGTGTCGGTGAAGCTGACGGCCTTTTACTCTCAGTTTGATCCGTTGGATGTGCAGGGCTGCCGCGCCAAAGTGGGGGAACCCATTCGTCGCCTGCTGCACCGTGCCAAGGAATTAGGTGTAGGGGTTCATTTTGATATGGAACAGTACGCCTACAAAGACATCACCCTCGCCATCCTCAAGGATATTTTGTTGGAGCCGGAATTTCGCGATCGCGCCGATGTAGGACTGACGCTGCAAGCCTACCTGCGGGATAGTTACAACGACGCCCAAGGGTTAGTCACATGGGCACAACAGCGGGGCACCCCTGTCACGATTCGGTTGGTGAAGGGGGCGTACTGGGATCAGGAATATATCAGAGCCGTGCAAAACCACTGGCCGCTGCCGGTCTATCAGCACAAGGTGGATACCGATGCCAACTATGAGCGCCTACTGGAATACCTCCTCAGCCACTACACTGTTGTCCGCACTGCTGTCGCCAGCCACAATGTCCGTTCCCAAGCGCGGGCGATCGCCATTGCCCAACACCAGCGGTTGCCCGCCACCGCCATGGAGTGCCAAGTTCTCTACGGCATGGCAGACAAACTGGCTAAAGCACTAGTGGAGGCTGGTCATGCTGTACGGGTTTATTGTCCTTATGGGGAGCTGATTCCCGGCATGGCCTATCTGATCCGCCGCCTTCTGGAAAATACCGCCAACAGTTCCTTCCTGCGGCAGCAACTACGAACGACGGAAATAGAAGCCCTCCTAGCTCCACCCCAGCCCACCGCCGACTTCAGTGCCATCGATGTCTATGTTGAAACGGGCAAAACCTCAACCTTTGTCAATGCAGCCAACAGTGACTATGCGGTAGTGCTGCAGCGACAACAGATGCAAGCGGCGCTGACCACTGTCCATGCTCAGTTGGGGCAAACCTACACCCCCCTCATTGCCGATGAGCGGGTGAACACCCTTGAGTACAGCGACTCGCGCAACCCCTCTCAGCCGGAGGAAATCGTCGGTCGGGTGGGTCTGGCGACGATTGAAGATGCCGAGCATGCCATCCGAGCCGCGAAAGCTGCCCACAAACAATGGCAGCAAACCCCGGTCAGCGAGCGAGCCGCCCTGCTGCGCCGTGCTGCCGACCTTCTGGAAGCGCATCGCCATGAACTTGTGGCCTGGATGTGCTACGACGTGGGTAAGGTAGTGGCGGAAGGAGATGCCGAAGTTTCCGAAGCGGTGGATTTTTGCCGCTACTACGCAGCGGAAATGGAGCGCCTTGCCGTAGGCTACGACCGCAACTTGCCCGGGGAAACCAACCATTACCACTACCAAGGTCGCGGCATTGCCGTCGTCATTTCACCGTGGAATTTTCCCTTAGCCATTCCCACGGGGATGACGGTCGCCGCCCTCGTCACCGGTAACTGTGCCATCCTCAAGCCTGCGGATCCGGCGGCAGTCACTGCCGCTAAACTGGCGGAAATTCTCCTTAAGGCCGGGTTTCCCCCGGGTGTGTTTCAATTTTTGCCCGGTCGAGGTTCTATCCTTGGCCCCTACCTGACGCAGCACCCTGACGTGCACCTGATTGCCTTTACGGGCTCGCAGGAAGTGGGTTGTCGCATCATTGCTGAGGCAGCCCGGCTGCAGCGGGGACAAACCCACATCAAGCGGGTGATTGCGGAAATGGGGGGCAAAAACGCCATCATTGTTGATGAAAGCGCTGATTTGGATCAAGCGGTGGCTGGGGTGGTGCACTCCGCCTTTGGTTACAGTGGTCAGAAATGCTCGGCCTGCTCCCGCGTGATTGTCCTCGAGCCGATTTACCAACCCTTTGTGCAGCGGCTCATCGAGGCAACCAAGTCCCTCAACATTGGATCGGCACATCTCCCCAGTACCCGGGTTGGCCCTGTGATTACGGCGGCTGCCCGCGATCGCATTCAGGAGTACATTGCCAAAGGACGGCAGGAAGCAGAGTTGGCCTTCAGCGCTACGGTACCGGAGGTGGGCTACTTTGTGCCGCCGACCATTTTTACCAACGTTCCCCCAACGGCCACGATCGCCCAAGAGGAAATTTTTGGCCCCGTTTTAGCGGTACTGCGGGCGGAAACCTTTGCCCAAGCCCTTGAGATAGCCAACAGCACTGCCTATGCCCTGACGGGGGGGCTCTATTCCCGCACTCCCTCCCACATTCAGGCCGCCAAAGCCCACTTTGCCGTGGGCAATCTCTACATTAACCGCGGGATTACGGGGGCCATTGTGGATCGCCATCCCTTTGGCGGCTTTAAGCTCTCCGGTATTGGCTCCAAGGCGGGTGGACCGGACTATCTCTTGCAGTTTCTCGAGCCACGGGTGGTGACCGAAAACGTCCAGCGCCAAGGATTTGCTCCCATTGCTGGAGTGGACGATTGATGGCGGAGCGCGGCTCTCCCCAACTTCTTGCGCGGATTCGCCAGCGGATTCAGGCCGCCGGAGCCATTTCCTTTGCCGAGTTTATGGCCTTAGCTCTCTACGACCCCGAGTGGGGCTACTACAATCGCCCGCAGATGCGCCTTGGCCGGCGGGGGGATTTTGTTACAGCTTGTACCATGACGCCGGATTTTGGTGAACTGCTCACCCATGCCTTTGTCCTAATGTGGCAAGTCCTAGGGGAGCCTCACCCCTTTACCCTGCTGGAGTTGGGGGCAGGGGAAGGCCAATTTGCTGCCGCTGTGCTTGACTACAGCCGCCGTGCCTATCCCGCCTTTTTTGCCGCCTTGGACTACACTATTCAGGAGCCCTCCCCCGCTTTGCAACAACGCCAACGGCAACACCTCCAGCCTTGGGGCGATCGCCTCCGTTGGCTAGCACCGAATGCCGTGCCTTCTCCCTTCACAGGCTGTATCTTCAGCAACGAGGTGGTGGACGCCTTGCCCGTTCACCGCTTAGTGTGGCAGGGAGGCGCTTGGCAGGAGATTTATGTCACCCTGAACCCTCAGCAGCAGTTTCAGGAGGTGCTCTGTCCCCTCCAAGGGGAGGACATCAGCCAGTACTTTGCCACCGTGGGGATTCATCCTCAGGCGCAGGGCTACAGCGACGGCTACCGCACCGAGGTAAATCTTGCCCTGATTCCGTGGTTAAAGGGCCTTAGCCAGTGCCTTGAGCGGGGCTTTGTGCTGACGATTGATTACGGCTACCCTGCCCAGCAGTACTACCACCCTGCCCGCTGTGAAGGAACGCTCCAGTGCTACTACCAGCACCGCTGTCACGACGACCCCTACCGCTTTGTTGGCCAGCAGGACATCACTGCCCATGTGGATATCACGGCTTTGCAACGCTATGGGGAACAGTTTGGTCTGCAGACCCTTTACTGTACGCGTCAAAGTTTGTTCCTCATGGCCTTGGGGTTGGGCGATCGCCTCCTTGCGCAGCAACAGGTCAACGGCAACCTCCAGCAAGCTCTGAGCCGCCATCAGTCTCTGCACCAGCTGATTGATCCCTTGGGATTGGGTGGCTTTTACGTTGTCCTCCAAGGTAAGCAAGCCCAGCTTGAACTGCCGCACCTCAACGATTCCCTGCCCTTTGCGGGTTATCGCGACTAGATTTGCCGTCGTCTAGGGGATGAACTGGCGGCGCAAATCCTGCAGCGCCATCCCCGTCCCTTGGGTATTCGCTCGTTCCACCACTTGAGCAATGACAGCAGCCAGATCAACATCGGGAAAGAAACGGCTTTGCGGTTGTGGGTTGTAGGTATCCCGCTCTAGGGCAAAGATGTTCAGTGCCCTGTTTTTGAACAGCCAGACTTCGGGAATCCTGTAAGGGAGATAGTCCTCTACCGCTGTATAGGTGGTCACATCAATTTCGATGACGAGATCAGGGGGAGGATCACGCTGCCAGTCGATGCGGTCTTTGCCTGCCACTGCTTCCCAGTGATCGATGTAGAAGCAGTAGTCGGGTTCAATGCCCCCCACTTCTGGAATCTCCATTGTGATGGGTGTAAAGGCCTCGTAATTGCGATTTTGCCTATCCAACAGAACCTTGACCACATCAGCAAGGAGGTTTGCTTCCCTGCCATGGCGGGGGAGAGGACTCATCAGCAGGAGTTCTCCCGAGCGAAACTTGATCCGCGGGAGTGAGCTGTTGCCGCGGCTCTGCTGCAGGGCACAGTAATCTTGCCAAGTGGCAGGCATCCGCATCACACTCCCGGCTGGTAAGTGAATTTTCTCACGGGAAATGACAGCGTACATCGGCTAACCTGCTATAAAAGCCTTCCTAAGCACAGTATGACAGCACAGTCGTTGATGGTGGTGGGAACAACTTCCCATGCGGGTAAATCGCTCCTGACCGCGGTCATCTGCCGTTGGTTGGCGCAGCAGGGCTATCGCGTCACCCCCTTTAAGGGGCAAAATATGGCGCTCAATGCTTACGTCACACGGGACGGGGGTGAAATTGGCTACGCGCAGGCGGTGCAGGCTTGGGCAGCGGGGATTGAGCCTGAGGTGGCAATGAATCCTATCTTGTTGAAGCCCCAGGGCAACATGACCTCGCAAGTGATTCTCAATGGCCAGAGTGTTGGCGTCACGGAAGCCGCCCACTACTACCGCGACTATTTTGAGCGGGGCTGGCAGGCCATTACCACTGCTTTGGCGGATCTCCAGAGCCGCTTTGATTGGATTGTTTGTGAAGGGGCAGGCTCGCCTGCTGAGGTGAACTTAAAACATCGGGATTTAACGAATATGCGGGTGGCCAAGCACCTGAAGGCACCAACAATTTTGGTGGCCGATATTGATCGCGGAGGGGTGTTTGCCCACATCGTGGGTACCCTCCTGCTCTTGGATGCCGATGAGCGCGCCCTCATGCGCGGGGTGGTGATTAACAAATTTCGCGGCCAGCGATCGCTCCTAGAGCCGGGCTTGCACTGGCTGGAGGAAACCACGGGTGTGCCGGTGCTAGGGGTAATTCCTTGGTTGCCGTTGCAGCATCCGGCGGAAGACTCCCTCGACTTGTTGGATCCACGTCCTCAGCGGCAGGCAGACCTCAAGATTACGGTGCTGCGCTTGCCCCGGATTGCTAACTTCACCGATATTGACCCCCTGTTAGCAGAGCCAACGGTGAGTGTCCGGTTTTGTGCACCGGAGGAACCCCTAGGACAACCCGATGCGGTCATTGTGCCGGGGACAAAAACCACAATTGCCGACTTGCAGGTGCTACAGACCACCGGCATGGCGGCGCAGCTCCAAGCCTATGCCGCCCAAGGGGGCACCATTCTGGGCATCTGTGGTGGCTGGCAACTCTTGGGTGAGGCGATCGCCGACCCCGAGGGACTTGAAGGGTGCCCGGGCACCTACGCTGGCTTAGGATTAATGCCGTTGCGCACCCAACTGACCCCCTGCAAAACAACACAGCAGCGGCAAACCCATTCTTTACTCTTTCCCTGTAGAACCCCCATCGAGGGCTACGAAATCCACAACGGCCAAAGTACCTACACTGCTGGCCAGCAAGAGGGTTGGCAATCGCTCTTTGAGGATGCTTCCTTGGGGTGTGTCAATGCCGCCCGTACCCTCTGGGGCACGTATCTGCACGGCCTTCTCGAAAATAGTTCATGGCGGCGCCACTGGTTAAATGAGTTGCGTGCCCGCCGCCAACTGCCGCCTTTGGCAACGGAGATTCCCTCCTATGCCATCGAGCGACAGCAACAACTCGATCGCTTGACTGAGGCAGTGATGGCACACCTCAATCTAGACCCTGTTTGTAAATTATGTTGATGTAAAAATTTCAAATTGTAAGCAAATGTCATGACTTACAAATAACTCCCCTAGACTAAGGGACGATGTACCCCTTTGAACTGCTTTGTGGGAGTTAAATGGCGCAATGTTAGTGGTGAGTCAGTGGTCTAGTGTCCTGCTTGTTCTGTCGGCGATCGCCGCCCTGTTGGGACTCAGCTACCTCCTGTACGAGGCTCAGGAGCAGGACAAACAACATCCACGGCAAGAGTGTTCGCCCCAGCAAGCCTATGGTGAAACCCTTTGGCGGATGATCTTTGTCTATTGGCTGTTGTACTGCGGCGCCACGGGACTTCAGATCGCTGTACCATTAGAAGGCACTGATCTCGGTCAGATGTGTAAAGTCACGGCACTGCTGTCCTTTTTGCTGACGTTTTCCTCACTGCTGTGCCTACCGCTGCACTATTGGCAGTCGCGCCAGCGGCAACAACAGCCGAATTAACCGCTTCACCCTTCTCACCCCCGTTCATCATGTGGTCAGACCTCCTGCAACAACTCCTAGACCGGCAACCCCTCAGCCAAGATCAAGCAGCACAGTTAATGGAGGGCTGGCTCCGCGGTGAGATTCCTGATGCCCTTGGCGGCGCAATTCTCACTGCTTTGCAATTGAAGGGACTCACCGTTCCTGAACTCACGGGCATGGCCAGTGTGCTGCGGCAGCAATCCACCGCCCACCCCCTAGATTTGGCAGAGCCCCTGATTGATACCTGTGGCACTGGGGGCGATCGCGCCGGTACGTTTAACATCTCCACCGCTGTTGCCTTTGTGGCCGCTGCTGCGGGTGTAAAAGTCGCCAAGCACGGCAACCGTTCCGTCTCCAGCCGGGTGGGATCGGCGGATGTTCTCGAAGCCTTAGGGGTCAACCTTGCCCATCCTGATCCCACGGCACTGCTGCAAGAGGTGGGGATCACCTTCTTGTTTGCTCCTGGCTGGCATCCTGCCATGAAAGCCGTAGCACCCTTGCGCCGCACCCTGAAAATTCGCACCGTCTTTAACCTCTTGGGTCCCTTAGTGAACCCCCTGCGCCCCAGTGGTCAAGTGATTGGTGTCTTTAGCGATCGCTACCTCGAAGCCATGGCTGGCGCCCTGCAGCAATTGGGCTGTCAGCGAGGCATTGTGCTCCATGGTCGCGAAGGCGTGGATGAGGCCACGCTTGGCAACATGACCGATATTGTCATGTTCACAAATTCCCAAGATTCCCTCCACCAAGATGTACTGGATCCCCAAGCTTTGGGCTTGGGGTGTGCTCCCCTGAATGAACTAGCGGGAGGCGACCTAGCAGCGAATTGCCAGATTCTGGCCGCGGTTTTGCAAGGAAAAGGAACCACTGCTCAAACTGATGTCGTTTGCCTTAACGCCGCCTTAGCGCTCTACGTTGGTGGTGCGGTCAACGACTGGTGGCAGGGGGTGGATCAGGCAAAAGCAATTCTCGCCAGTGGGGCGGCTTGGGACAAGCTGCAAGCTTTAGTAGCCCGGTCGAATGAATAATGCTCTGGCCAGTTTTGCCGTTACTGGTTGGCCAGACCAACGTGACTGCCTCTGGTGATTTCCGCTTGTCGAACAAAAAACTTGCCCCTTGTGAATCGCGTCAAATTAGCTTAGGGTGGGTAAGCGTAGCGATAAAAGTATGCATAAATACCTAATTCGCCCTCCAAGCGCATTGCCATTGCATAGTCTCTGGCCTGACTCGATACCCTGTTGTAGTCATGCCTTGTAGTTGGCAGAGCGAATGTTGGAGTCGTCGAGGAATGAACCGTGCCACCGCCCCCTGCAAGCTTCTCTTGGAGAGGCTGTTGCAGGACTGAAGTAAACCCATAGGAGACAGTATGAAAACACTAGCACGCTTGGGCGTTTTGGCAGGGCTGATGAGCAGTTTGTGGCTGGCACCAGCCATGAGCGGTTACCAAGTGGCCACTGCTTTACCGGAAGAACAAGTGCTGCGCATCCTGAACAACGTTCCCGTATTCATGATTACGAATGACAAAGGGGAACCCCTGACCGTTGAGATTCCGAATCCTCAGGATCAAAGTAAAAAAATTCAGGTATTTACGTTTTTCATTAATCAACAGGATGCTCAAACCGCTCTTAACACGATTAAAACTCAGCAACCAGAGCTGGGGCGGGTTGGCCGCGTCTCGGCAGCTGCCCTCAGTGGTGCCCTGAAAATTGCCCTTGAAAGCCAAAAGAACCCCGCCGTTGGTGTAGATATTATTCCCTCTAGCCAACAACTGCAGGCGGCAGTTGATATGCTCAAAAAAAGTGGTGACCTTGTCGAACGCGAGGGTCGTCTTTTCACCAAACAGGGGCAACCCTTTAATGGCGGCACACCCCTGTTCTTTTTAGCCGACACCAAAACGGGAAACCCCATTGCCTTAGAAGCGCAAGTACGTGAAAACGGCCAGACCCGCACCCAGCGCTTTATTCCCTTCTACTTTGACAAGGCTCAACTGCAGCGGGAAGTGGATCAAGCGCGACAGCAGCGCCCTGAACTGGCTCGGGACACTGGAATCCGTGTGATTATGCTCGACAACTTGGTCTCGACCATGCTCACCAGTAATGACCCAGTGGCAGGCCAAATTCAACTGATTCAAACACCGGATGCCATCCAGTTTGCGGTACAGCAGCAAGGAGGCAGCAACCAAGCAGGTAATCGCTAGGACATGATCAGACCTCGGCGGTGGTTTTGGCTTAGCTGTCTGTGCCTGTGCCTCACCCTGCTGTGGGGGTGTACCCTACCGCAAGTGCGGGCAGAAGAGCGGCTCTTTTTGGGGATTCAGGTGTCCTATCGCGGGGAGATAACCTTAGCCGCAGACAGCCACTTGGCGGAGACAGTGGTGGGCGGTCTTTCCGGGTTAACTTACGACGTGCCGCGGCAGCAGTTTTATGCCATTAGCGACGATCGCCAGCAGTCGCGCTTTTACACCCTCAAGATCTCACTGCCAGCACCCACAGGCGTTGAACCCACCACTGTTACTTTCTTAAAACAAGCGAATGGTCAGGTCTATCCGCCAAATACTGCCGACCCAGAAGGGATTGGCCTCACACCTGAAAATACCCTCATGATCAGCAGCGAAGGGGTGGCCGCTAGCGCCAGTCCGCCTTGGATTAAAGAATTTGACCTAGCCACTGGCCAGGAGTTGCGATCGCTGCCGATTCCCAAGTACTACCTCCCCGATGCAACAGGGCGGCAGGGGATTCGTAACAATTTGGGATTTGAAGCCCTCACCCTTTCACCAATGGGCGATCGCCTCTTTGTGGGGGTAGAATCGGCTCTCAGCCAAGATGTGCGCCCCAACCAACCCCTCTATTGCCGGTTGCTGCACTATTTACGGGGAGATGTCGCGCCGGTACTGCTTGCGGAGCACCTCTATCCCCTTGATCCAGCCCCTGAGGCACTCTTTAACGGCTTAGTCGAGTTATTGGCCTTGGATAATGGGGGACATTTCCTGAGTTTGGAGCGTACCTACAGCCCCCTCAAGGGGCATGGCATTAAACTCTTTGAGGTGTCCCTCGCTGGTGCTACCGATACCCTTGGCATGGCCACGCTGCCTGTAGATACGCGATCGCTGCGTCCGGTGCAAAAACGCCTTGTTCTCGACCTCAGTACCTTGGGGGTACGCCTGACCAACCTTGAGGGCATGACTTGGGGGCCACCCTTGGCCGATGGGGGGCGATCGCTCCTGCTCATTGGCGACAACAACTTTGATGAGCAAACTCCTACCCAAATCCTTGTCCTTGACCTGCAGCCATAAGCCTTGCTCAATCACCTCAATTCTGTGCGCCCTAGCTACGGGAGTATGTCAATATACTGGAGGTGAGTCTCGTCAGTGAGCGACTCGCACCCAGCAATGATGGCGGAAGAAATATGGGGATTCAAGAAATTGTTGAGCAAGCCCTGCGGAACGGGTATTTAACCCCGACCCAAGAGGCAGAAGTAGGACGCATTTGCGACAAAGCCACCGAGCTATCGGTAGAGGAATACATGGCCTTGGATCGTTTGATGGGAGCCCTGCTGACTGGCCAAGTGGTGGCGGTTCCCCGCAAGCAATTCATTAATGTTATGGAAGAGTTGGTTCTCACCGAAGCCATTACTCGTATTGCAGTCATTGAAGCGGAGCAAGACTGCGCCCTTGACCTTGGTGACATTGCCGCCTACGCCCTCAACCGCCTACCTCCCCTCTACGCCACCACGGAAGAAGGTGCCCAGTATCAACGGCAGCGTGCGGAAGAAGAACTCATGGATCTCATCCGTGCCCAAGTGCAAGAAGCCATTAACCACAGCATGGCACGACCCCAGTTCCATCCTGAGCGAGCCGCCCTCGGCAAAACCTCTGGCAAGGAGGTCTTCTCCCAAGTGAGTTCGCTCTTACAAACCTATGCCACTGACTATGAGCGTCCGACAGGAGAAACTCCAAAGTGACGGCAGCAGGTAACCTCTGGCTTTACGACACCACACTGCGGGATGGCGCCCAACGGGAAGGCCTCTCCTTGTCTTTAGAAGACAAACTGCGCATTGCTCGCGAACTGGATCGCTTGGGGATTCACTTCATTGAAGGGGGCTGGCCGGGCGCCAATCCTAAGGATGTGCAGTTTTTCTGGCACTTGCAAGAAGCTCCCTTGCAGCAGGCAGAACTGGTGGCTTTTTGTGCCACGCGCCGTCCGGGTCGCACGGCGGAAACCGATCCGATGTTCGAGCCGATTCTGGCTGCAGGCACCCGCTGGGTAACTCTCTTTGGCAAGTCGTGGGATTTGCACGTCACCGAGGGACTGAAAACCACCCTAGCGGAAAACTGCGCCATGATTGCTGACTCCATCCAGTTTCTCAGGTCCCATGGCCGCCGCGTGATTTACGATGCGGAGCACTGGTTTGATGGCTATTTGGCCAATCCTGAATATGCTCTGAAAACCCTTGAAACAGCTTTAGAAGCGGGTGCCGAGTGGTTGGTTTTGTGTGATACCAATGGGGGCTGCTTGCCAGATCAGATACAGCAGATTGTGCAAGCCGTTACAGCGTATTTTGGCGGTCTGGAGTGCCTTGGCATCCACACCCACAATGATGCCGGGACGGCAGTGGCCAACGCCTTGGCGGCGGTACAGGTGGGGGCGCGGATGGTTCAAGGCACGATCAATGGCTATGGGGAGCGCTGCGGTAATGCCAATTTGTGTACGCTCATTCCCAATTTGCAACTGAAGTTGGGGTACACCTGTGTCGCACCGGAGCAGTTGGCTACCCTGACAGAGGTGAGTCGCCGCATTAGTGAAATTGTGAACCTAGCGCCGGATGACCACGCCCCTTACGTAGGTCTTTCTGCTTTTGCCCATAAAGGGGGGATTCACGTCAGCGCGGTGCAGCGTAACCCCCGTACCTACGAACACATTGAGCCGCAACTGGTGGGTAATCAACGGCGAATTGTGATTTCGGAGCAGGCGGGAGTGAGCAATATTCTGGCCAAGGCTCAGGAGTTGGGGGTTGAGCTGGATCGTCACCACCCCCTCAGCCGCACTATCTTGGAACAACTCAAGCAGTTAGAAAGTGAGGGCTACCAGTTTGAGGCGGCAGAAGCCAGCTTTGAGCTGCTCATCCGCGATCTGCTAGGGCAGCGCCACCGCCCCTTTACCCTCAAAGGGTTTGATGTGTTTTGTCGCACCGACAACAGTCAACTGGAGGTGATGCTGCGCAGTCACTCCCTTGCCACGGTTAAGGTGGAGGTGAATGGGGCAGAAATGCTCACGGCAGCGGAAGGCAATGGGCCAGTGTCTGCCCTTGACCAAGCTCTGCGGAAAGCGCTGACCTCGTTCTATCCCGAGATTGCTGAATTTCATTTGACGGACTACAAGGTGCGTATCCTTGACGGTCATGCGGGCACAGCTGCCAAGACACGGGTGTTGGTGGAGTCGAGCAACGGTTGCGATCGCTGGACGACGGTGGGGGTATCTGCCAACATCATTGAAGCCTCCTACCAGGCGGTTGCGGAAGCGCTGGAGTATGGCTTGCAGTTAGGCAAAAGCCCAAGCCTATGGTCACAAACGAGTGTCTAAATTGGGGCGAGTTTGCTCATTGACCTAGGGAAGGGGATGACCACCACTGCTCTGGGCATTGATTTTGGTACCTCGGGGGCACGGGCGATCGCCCTCAACCCCGCAGGAGAAATCTTGGCCGAGGCGCGTTGTCCCCTGGCTCGCCCCGACGATCCCAAAGAGTGGGCAGCAGCCCTGTGGCAGCTCCTAGAAGCAATTCCCCTCCAAGTGCGACAGCAGATCCAACGCATTGCCATTGATGGCACCTCGGGAACGGTCTTGGGGTGCGATCGCCAAGGGCAGCCCATTTCCCCTGTGCTTCTTTACAACGACAATCGCGCCCGTCCCTACCTTAAGCGGCTAGAACCCATTGTGCCGCCCCATCATGTAGTACTCAGTGCCACCAGTAGCTTGGCTAAGTTGCTGTGGTTACAGGAGCATGCTCACCTCCGGGAAGGCTATCTCTTACACCAAGCGGATTGGCTGGCCTTTCTCCTTCATGGCCAACTGGGCATTTCCGATTGGCATAATGCCCTCAAGTTGGGGTATGACCCAGCGGCGGAAGCATATCCCGACTGGTTTGCTCACCCCACCCTTGCCCTCTTGCAACCGCTGCTACCCAAAGTGGTGCCTCCCGGCAGCCCGATTGGCACCCTCACCTTAGCGGCTCGCGCTTTCGGGTTGCCGCCAACGTGCGGGGTGTGTGCCGGCACAACGGATAGCATTGCGGCTTTTTTAGCCAGTGGTGCCCGGCAGGTGGGGGAAGCGGTCACGTCTTTGGGCTCCACGCTTGTCCTCAAGCTGCTGAGTGAGCGACCAGTGCAAGATGTGGCAGCCGGTATCTACAGCCATCGCTTGGGCGATCGCTGGCTCGTGGGGGGAGCCTCTAACTGTGGCGCCGCCATTCTCAGCCACTTTTTTACCCCGGAGGAACTAGTTTCCCTGAGTCAGCGGATTGATCCCCGGCAGCCAACGGGCTTAGATTACTATCCCCTGCTGCGGCGGGGGGAGCGCTTTCCCATCAATGATCCGTTCCTTGAACCCCGTTTAGAACCACGCCCCCAAGAACCCCACCTCTTTTTGCAAGGATTGTTGGAGAGCCTCAGCCGCATTGAACAACAGGGCTACGAGCAACTCCAGCGCCTTGGCGCCTCGCCACTCCAACGGGTCTGGACTGCTGGCGGAGGTGCCCAGAACCCCGCTTGGTTAGCAATCCGGCAGCAATTGTTGCGGGTGCCGGTGGCGGTTGCCCCCCACACAGAAGCGGCCTACGGTACGGCTCGCCTTGCTGCTGGGCGATTACACTAAAAGAAACGGCGCTCTTTAGTCCCTTCCTATGAGCAGCCTTCCTGCCCCACCCACAAAACCGCTGACCTTGGCAGATTACCTTGCCCTGCCAGAGGTGGAGACCAGCTATGAGCTGATGGAGGGGCGGGCGGTTCCGAAAATGTCACCGAAGCGATTTCATTCCAAAACTCAAAAAGCGTTCCTCTACCTCCTTGATCGTTGGTGTGGGCAAAAGGGGGAAGTGGAACTCGAGTGGGCTGTCACCTTGACCCGCCATGGACAAGATTGGGTGCCCATTCCAGATCTGCTGTACATCTCCTCCGAGCGCTTACCCCCTAGTTGGCAGGAAGATGCGCCCTGCCCAGTTCCGCCCGAGCTGGTCATTGAAATTATTTCCCCAGAGCAGCCCTTTGGCTGGATGGCGGAAAAAGCAACGGATTACCTTGTGGCGGGAGTCCTGCGGGCGTGGGTTGTGGATCCGCGATCGCGGATCACCGTCTTTTATGCAGATCGTCCCCCCCGCACATTCACAGGCACCAACCGCCTCGAGGAGGACGTACTGCCGGGGTTGCAGGTCAACCCTGAAGAACTGTTCGTCCAAGCGGAGCTAACAACCTAGTTTGCTTACCAAGTTGGATCGCTGAAAATGTAAGCCGTTACAGTGGGGCGATCGCCCCCAAGGCTGGAAATACAAGTGCGAATTTCCTCCCCATCCTCCAGCGCCACTGTGCAGACCCCACAACTGCCCATGCGGCAGCCCGTGGGAATGTCAACCCCCGCCCGTTCGGCAACGCTCAGCCATCCCTCGCCAGCGGTGGCGGCCACTGAAATATTCTCTGGTAAAAAAGTGACTGTAATGGTTTGCCCTTCCATGGTGGTACCATCAATTCCTGTTGCCTAGCTTCTATTTTCTACTTTTCTATTTTTCTCCCTTACCCTAACTTTCTGAGACGAGGAGAGTGTGGCGTTCTTTCTGGCTGAGGGGGCGAACTTGCCAAGGCCGCAATGTCCCGAGTTGAATGCCGGCGATCGCTACTCGCTTCAGGCTAATCACGGGATGCCCCAACTGATCTGCAACCCGACGAATCTGGCGGTTACGACCTTCGTGCAAGACAATTTCCAAGAGGGCGCGATCGCCCGTCGTTTGGATGATCCGAACCGTTGCCGGCAGAGTGCGAGACCTGTCAAGAAGCACCCCTTGGCGCCACTGCTGGAGTGTTTTTTCAGTCGGTTGCCCGTGCACCCACACCCGATAAGTTTTGGGCACGTGGTGGCGGGGATGAGTCAGTCGATAGGTGAGCTCGCCATCATTGGTGAGAATCAATGCTCCACTCGAATCAGCATCTAGGCGACCCACCGGATGCAGCCCGGGAATCCGTTGATATTGGGGTGGCAAACTGTTAAGAACTGTGCGCCGCCCGCGCGGATCCTCGCAGGTGCAGATCACGCCCCTAGGCTTATGAAAGAGCAGATAAACCCGCGTCACTGGTTGCGTGGGTCTTAGGGATTGGCCTTGATACTCAATGCGATCGCGATCGGGATCCACCTTGTCCCCCAACTGTGCCGGGCGACCATTGACCCAAATGTCCCCTTGGCGAATCAGGGTTTCAGCATGGCGACGCGAGGCCACCCCCCAATGGGCAAGGACTTTTTGTAATCGCTCGGTTGGCATGGCCTTTGCACTCAAAATTTGCCAAGTCTTCGGGGTCGTCGTAGGTTTTATCTCCAAATTGCAAGTTGCTTAGGTGGGGTTAAAGCCATTGCCCAAGAATGGTATGGGAATTCGGGAAGTAGTTATGACCTCCTAACGACAGTGCGGCTAGGCTCACAGTGTTGCCAAGGCTTCAGGGAACCTGATAAAAAGAAGATGTCGTAAACCTTAGCTTATATTGTGGGGAGTACTGTAAATGAAGTCTATCTACAAACTTTTGGCCTTAGCTGTTGTTCTTGCTGGTTTCTCTGCGGGCTTGGTGGGCTGTGGGGGGGGGAGCAACACAACTACCCCTGAGACTCCTACGGAATCGCCATCACCCGAAACTGGCACCAACTAACTGTATAGATACCCAGCCGCTGTCTTCCCTGCCTGCCAGTGCGGTCACTAGTCTTCTAGGGCGAGCGTTAACTCGTATTCGTCGATCTGCCCAGACAGCGGCGCCACAATCCTCCCCATCTGTCTCAGTCATTCCCTGACTTTGCGCTAGGGTAGAGTTACACTGCCAAAGGTGTTGCCATGACTGCGACGATAGATCTTGAAGGCTGTGCCTTTTTAGCTGCCCACGCAAAGGTCAAATCTTATTTAGCATCTTGGTTTCAGTTAGGCAAGCGGATTTGTATTTGGGGTGGCCAACATCACCTCTTGCCCCAGCCAGTGCTCCAGGGCGATCGCTACAGTCAAGCCTTTGAAGCCTGCTGGGCATTTTTAATTTCAGGGAAAGCCGGCGACTGTTTTTTAGAAGAAACCAACGAAACGATCGAGCAATTGCTCACCCAGTGCTGGGAGATTACCTCCTGTGCCCGCTGCCAAATGCCCATCCCCCTGCCCTGCCACGGCTTGCCCCCCGTCCACTGTCCTTGTGCCAGCCTCAAGAATTGGCCTAATTTTGATTTGCCCATGCCCCGTAACCCGGTCAACCCACGGGTGCACTTGCTCTCGTTGCGCAAACGCTTGAGTCTTTAAGCGCAATGGTTTGGGATGCCCCCCTGCCCCCTATGGTTCACCCCCAATGGCAATCAAAACCGCAGCCGCTGCAACGGCAGTCCCTACATCTCTGGTGGATTGCATTGCCGCCTAGGACACCGCGGCAGGTGATTCTGCGCCACTACCTGCGCTTTTACCTTAAAGACCTGCCTGAGGCTCCCTTACCCGTTACGGTAAGGGGTAAACCCTACTTACCCAATCTGAGTTTTAATTGGAGTCATTCCCAAGACCTTGCTCTGCTGGCGGTCAGCGGTACGGCTCCCATTGGCGTTGATCTGGAAGTGGTGCGCCCCCATGCCTACCGGCCAGCGATCGCCCAGCGTTTTTTTGGCCCTCGCTTGCAAGCGGCACTGGCTAATGCGGCTGAAGAAGATCGCCTCTTTCTTTATGCTTGGACGTATTACGAAGCGTGGGTCAAAGCTCATGGTGCCTCTTTGTGGCAGCCGCCGCCTCTAAAGGAACCTTACTGTGCCTACCGCTTTCCCGTGGGCGATCGCGCCGTGGCGACGGTCGTGAGCCTCAGTCCTGAGCCGACGACGCTGTGTTTTTTGCAGCAGCCATCATGAACGACCCAAAAGATTATCCCAAAATTCTCATAGGCCACTTTGAATCAACGTAAGGAACAGTAGAAAAAGTGTGGCCGTCCAACCACCAGTAGCTGCGGCAAATCAAACCCCTGACTCTTATTAGATTTGTGTAGATTTGTGAGGAGTTGACCTATGAAACGCTGGCAAAAACTGAGCCTAGGCATTTTAATGATGGCCTGTATGGGAGCAGCACAGCCGCAACCTGTTCGCGCAGGGATGTTTACCCAAACGGAAGTGGATCAGTCCAAATACGTGGTCATGGCTGTGCCCATTGCCCGGGGGGGCTACCGCCTACTGGTGGTGGAGCAAATCAAAGATACCCGCCCCTGCTGGAGTGAATCTGGGACCGATCCTGTGGTGGTGGATCCTCTCCTAACGACCTTTGACTTCACGGGTATTTGTGGCCGTGCCACTGATAGTAATGGTTATTCAATTCGTGTTGCCCAGCAGGACTTGGGGTTGCAGTATAGCCTCCGCATTGAGCAGGGCAATGGTGAACTGCTCTTGGTGGGCAGCAGCAACCAGGGTGGTCCTAGAATGGTTATTGGCCGTACCTACGGCATGGCAGAGGGGCAATTTCTCAAGTTTGTTTTAGCTCCGGGCTGGCGACTGACCCGCCGTACCTATGAAGGGCGGGTATTGGGTCACGTCTATTTCACCAATGACTCGTGGGAGGCGGCAACGGCAGCACCCCAAACACCGGCTATGCCTGTCAGAACCCAGGAGGCAACACCAATAGCTCCGGTAACCACTGAAACCAGCAAGTTACCCGATTCGGAAGCCAGTGCCACCTCCGCAGCACCAATTTCGATTCCTGCTCCTCGCCCTCAAAGCTAAGACGCTTGCTGAAAGTGCGCTAGAAACTCTTGATTGCCAGCAGGACCTAAAATGGGGGAGGGCGTTACCCCCAAGCATGTCCAGCCTTGATGGGTGGCAGCATCAATAACTTGGTAGATGGCCTCTTGGCGTGCTTGGGGATCGCGGACAACCCCTTTTTTGCCGAGGCGATCGCGCCCTACTTCAAACTGGGGTTTAATTAGGGCGATGAGTTCCCGGGGCGGCAGCAAGAGTTGCCAGAGGGCGGGCAGAATCTTGGTGAGGGAAATAAACGAGACATCCACAACTCCCAAGTCAGCACGCGAGGCATCTGGAGGATAGAGCTGTGCAGGAGTCAGGTACCGCAGATTTGTGCGTTCCTTCAGAATCAGGCGGGGGTCTTGGCGCAGTTGCCAAGCCACCTGGCCGTAGCCCACGTCAATCCCATAGACTTGTTTGGCTCCCGCCTGCAGGAGACAGTCCGTAAAGCCACCGGTGGAAATGCCGCCATCCAAACAGATGCGATCGCGCACGATCACGCCAAACTCCCGCAGGGCATGGGCTAACTTTTCACCGCCTCGCGAGACAAAGGGCGATCGCGCCTTGAGTTGAATTGTGGCATCTAGCGCTACGAGGGTACCGGGCTTGTCGATGGGCACATGGTTCACCTGTACCTCACCCGCGCGAATCCAGCGCTGGGCCTGCTGGCGACTGTCACACAGTTGCCGGGCTACGAGGAGAACATCTAAGCGTTCTTTAGCGGTGCTCATGGCGATTTTTGCAGTGCAGCAAAGGAAAAGTATTGATTGACATTCAAAGCAAGACCGCGAATGTTCGGTTGCGCAAAGAGGGTTGTTTGGCTTTGCCACAGGGGAATAAAGGCCACGGCCTCAGCATTCAGGACTTGCAATTGGCGCAATAACGCATCCCGCTGCTGCGGATTAGCTTCGCGGCGACTGGCAGCAATGAGGGCGTTTGCCTCAGGGCTGTAAAAGAAGGAGCCCCAAGCCGCACTGGCACCGCTCTCGCAGCCTGTTGACAGTGAACCGCGATCGCAACTTAAAAAGGGTTCTAAGTAGTTATCCGGATCATAAAAATCGCCATACCAGTCCAGCATCACTAGGGGATAAGCGCCGCTAGGGAGGTTGCGATAGATGGTGGCGGCATCAGCGCTATCCAGTTGTACTTGGACGCGATCGCCCAAGTCCCGCTCAAGGGAAGCTTTCAGGACGGTGGCCGCTAAAACATTGCTAGGAACGTTGGCACGGTACCAAAGATTCACCACCAAGGGCGTTGGCACTGCCTCAAGCCACTGGCGAAGGGTAGCAGGCTGACCATCCCCATAGCGCTCGCGAAAGACCGGCTCACTCACGGGAAACAGGCTAGGCACGAGTGAGTAAAGGGGATCCACTTGTCCAAGAAAGACGCGTTCCTCAAGACGGTGACGGTTGATGCTAGCCGCTAGGAGTTGCCGCGCTGCTAGCTGATCCCATGGTGGCTGCCGCAGGTTTACGCTCAAGACGGTAATGGCATTGCCCACACCGGCGATCGCCTGCCAGTGGTAACGGCTGGCTTGCTCCTTGAGGGCGCGAATTTGGTTCGGATCCAGCGCCCCCGCTGCCACATCCACACTGCCGGTGCGAAAGGCATTGTAAAGATTGGCACTACTGGAAAAGATTTGCAGACGAATTCCGGCATTACGGGGCGCTTCTCCCCAGTATTCCCGGAAAGGCTCGAGGCGAACCCCATCTGTGCCGTAGGCCGCTAGGCGGTAAGGGCCCGTTCCCACAAACTGGGTGGGCAAAAAGCGATCGCCCGCTGCAGCATAAACGGTTGGCGAAACGGCACAGAGGCCACTAAAGGCCAGTAAATGGGGCAGCGCCACAAATGGCTCCTTCAGTTGAATTTCCAGTAGATCCTCGCCTATGGCTCTAATAGCTGCCACGCGACCCGCCAGCAAGGAAGAGGGTTGGCCGCCACTTTCCATGAAGCGTTGTAGGGAAAAGGCCATGGCGGCGGCATTAAACTCAGTGCCATCGTGGAAGCGCACGCCTCGCCGTAGCGGAATCCGATAGGTCAGGCCATCCTCACTCACCTCGGGTAAGGCAGTGGCCAGTTGGGGAACTAGCTCATGACTGTCGGGGGCATAGGTATAGAGGCGATCGCCCATGTTGTAAAGCAACAGTCCCGCCAAGGTTTCGTAGGCATCAGCGGGGTCAAGGGTGCGCAGCCGCGCCGTGGTACCAATGACAATCGTGTCACCTGCCGTTGTCCGGAGGCGATCGCCCCCACAGGCGCCTAGAATAGTGCTGAGCAACAGGACAAGAACCAGCCCCAGAAGTCGCTGCCAAAAAGACCGAGACATCAGTACCCAAGGGTGAAAAAAAGGGCGAACGATGGGATTCGAACCCACGAATGGTGGAACCACAATCCACTGCCTTAACCACTTGGCTACGTTCGCCATGCTTCCTAAGCTAACTTTTTATCGTAACACATTTGTCCTTGACGTTTCTCTATGACCTTGCCTCACAATTCACGACTTTCCGTTCCATGGCTAGCAAGCGCTGGTGTTCTTGCCTTGGTGGCTGGGCTGGCAGCGCTGACAAACCCCACCCCGGCCGATTATCAAGAGCGAGCGGCAACGGAAATTAATGGCTTTTTACTCACCCAAGTCTGTCCGCACTTGCGCCAGCAGTCAACAACGATGTCCCTGCTGGTCATGGAAGCTTGTGAAGAGCTAGAGATGGGGAGCGCCAGCGAAATTGAACGCTACATTGCCTACCATACTCGCTATTACAACTTAGGGGTCGCCACGCTGTTTGTGACCGAGTTGCCCATGCAAGCGGTTTGGAGCCTCGGTGTCTTTGGCCACATTTTACCACTCCCCCTCAGCTAGCTGCGAAAGAGGCGCGAGTACTGGGTTTCATGCTGCATACTGGCCAAGGCTAAGCCAAGGGTGCAACTTTCGAGCTCGTCATCCTGACGCTGCAAACTTTCTTGAACCGTGGCGCTCACCTGCGGTTGTAATTCCCGTAACAGGCGTTGGCCTGCAGTTTGCCCTAGGGGAATAAGTTTTACCCCAGCGCCAATCAGGGTACTCAGCCAACTGTGGAGATAGCCTAAAAGGGCTGCTTCTAGGGGAACCTGGGCAAGGGCTGCTGCGATGCTAAAGGCCACACTGGTATTCCAAGGATAGGGCTGGGGAGCCTGCAATGACTGCGGTAGGCGATCGCCCTCAAGGGCTTGCACTAGGTCTATCAAGGCCGTTCCCATTTGCCAATTTTGTGCCCGCAACTCCTCACTTTCCCGCGCTGCTGATAGCCAAGCATTCCAGTAGCGCAGCCTCGCAAAATCCTGCGCCTGAAAGGCTGTATAGGCTCTGACCATGACGGCGGCCTCCAACTGGGCGCTGCCCCGGCTCAATTCAATTGCTAGCCAGTCGTAGAGATCCCCTGCCGTTGTTATGTGTTGCTGGGTCACCAACGTTTCGAGCCCTTCCGAATAGTTGAAGCTGCCGATGGGTAGGGCTGGACTCACCCACTGCAACAGCGCCAAGAGGGCAGTGTTAGTGAGCATGGATCGGGTATGCTCCCCCTTCGGGACAAAAGGCTGCCATTTCAACCGTCACCGCCAAACCCCGTTGTGCCAGCAACGTTTGCAGCACCGGATCGGCAGCAAGGCGCAGGTAGCTGGGGTGAATTTCAAGGGGCACATGACGATTACCAAGGTGATAGGCGGCCTGCAACAGGGCGAGGACATCTGCCGCCTCGACGCGTAACGTGGGCTCCGGCTTAGCCTGAATGTGAACCACTGCAGTGCCATCGTCTGTACACAAACAGTCCCCAGGTTGCAGGAGCGTGCCTCGTGCTAACTTCACATAGAGGGCTTCTCCTTCTTCACTCTGGCAGTAGAGGCGACTGCGACAGCGTTCTTCGGCGGTGAGGGCAAGGTGCAAGTGGCGGGCTGTTGCTGAGGGTTCAGGGCACCGTTGAGTCAGCGTCAACATACGGCTAAGGTGAGCTCCACAATTTTATCAAAGCGGAATCCCTTGACCAGTTGTTGTAGTCCTTCAATCAAGACGGCTTCTGCGGCGGGAATCTCAGCAATGAGTTCCTGAATCCGCTTACTGTTGAGCTTTTTCGCAGCTTGCTGCAATTCAATAATCCAAGGGCGGGGCATCACTGTCAGAGCTGTGGGTTCCAGTGTCACTGCCCGCGGTGCTGATGCAGCAGCCAGCGGTGGAGCGGTGTCGTAGCGATAGTGCAGCTCTAGGTGATGGGCAAGGCGCTCCAGAATAGTTTGCGCCCGGAAGGGTTTGGCAATGTAATCGTCGCAGCCTGCTTGCAGGAGTTCTTGCTTATCTTGCTCAAAGCTACTGGCGGTCACGGCCAAGATTTTAGGAGCGCGATCGCCCCCCTCCCTTTTGATGTAGCAAGTAGCTTCTTTGCCATTCATGACCGGCATGCGAATATCCATCAAGATGGCATAGGGCTGCCAAGCCCGCCACTCCGCAATGGCCTCCTGACCATTCTTGGCTTCAAGGCAATCGCCGAACCGTAGATTAAGGGGTTGACTTGGACATTTTCGATCAGGAATTGATAAAGCTCTGCTTCGTTGGCGGTGGGAAAACTCTCGAGGGCGTGAGCCGTAGTTGCCGCCAGCTCTGCCACTTGGGTAAGGTTGTCATTAAACTGGCTGGCGTAGAGCAACACAAGGGTTCGTTGCCATTCCTCGTAGTCAATGGTGCTGCGGCGAATGATCCGGGAGCGAATGTACAAAAAGAGTCCTGTGTAGATAACCACAATGGGTAAGAGTGTCCACAGCAGGAGTTTGTGGCGAAAAGATAATTGACGCATCGGGGCGATCGCACTTCCCCTAGGGTGCACTAGAGTCTGTTTCTATCCTAGAGGGCGCAACGTCCTTCCCATTGAAGTTCCCGCACACTCTATCCTCTGAGCGGGCGATCGCCCGCAAAGAAATTGAGCAAAATCCGCTGGTGAATATCACCAAGGGGGCGAGTTTCCCCTAGAGTTCTAGAAAAGTGGGCTCCCTGCACCACCGACTCGTAGGGCACCAAGTCCATGCCTTGACCTTCCCGCAGATCGAGGGCATTGAGGCCACAGGTCAAGGGCGCTGTAAATACAGACCTGTGCACACAAGCATCGACATACTCCCCAAAAAAGTGTAGCTCCGGCAGGTGATAGCCAATTTCTTCATAGACTTCCCGCACAACTGCTGTTGCAGGTCGCTCGTCTGCTTCTAGATGGCCGCCAAATAGTCCCCAGTGGCCGGGGTAAAGAATCGTATCCACATCGTCCCGTAATTGCATGAGGACGCGATCGCCTTGGTAAAGAATGGCAAGGGCAACATGGATCACAGGTGGTACTCCCATCAATCCTGCACTTGGTATCCACAAGCACCTTACCCCATGCTGGGAGTTTATAAAGTAAAATGGAAAACAACCTTCCCTAGGGGTATTCAACCCAACTGCTCCAGCCTTGCTAGCCACGCCAGAATACTCTTTGAGACATCACAGCGGCAGGGAGACAATCCAGGAATCAATCTCACAGTGCCCGCATCCTATAGCAATTGTTGTATTCATTCATTCCTCGCATAAGATTTTATAAATTGGTACATAGTGGCACATTCTTAAGATTGTCTTAATATTTTCTTGGGGGGTTGCCTGATCGAGTGACTCATTTTTGTGGAGTTTGATGTGTTATGTTTTACCGTTTAGCCGAACAACATCGCCAGTTTATCCGCGACCTTGTCCTGAATTTACAGGCCTTGGCGATCGCCCTTGAGCACCGGGGGCTGATGGCCTCCTGCTACACCTGCGGTGGCGAGCTCAATAGTGCTTCCTTCATGGTCAGCTTGGCCGACAACCACCTGATCCGTTTCTTGGTCTCGGACTACGGCATTACTTGGACAGAAATGCGCGATGATCGCGAGCTCATGAAACTCGAGGGCGCCGAAGCCATCAATCAACTGCAAGAGCTGGCCAACCTCCTCAAAGAATCCCACAGCGTGGCAGTGACGGCCTAAGAACTGCCATCTTGGGCAAGGGGTCAGGGCACCCCCTTGGGGTTGTCCACTTCTTGAACCTGTTCTCAACCGCCAGTGCTAGCCTAGAAATATACCCTAGCCGCGGCGTTGATCCCCAGCCTCATCCATGACTGAAACGTCCTTCAATTGGCAGCATCAGTACCTCTACGTCAATAATGTTCGCCTGCATTACGTGACCCAGGGCACGGGCGACTTAGTTATCTTGCTCCATGGCTTCCCTGAATTTTGGTATTCTTGGCGATTTCAAATTCCGGTTTTAGCTCGCCATTTCAAAGTGGTTGTGCCGGATCTGCGCGGCTACAACGACTCCGATAAGCCTGCCCACGGCTACGATCTTGAGACCCTCAGCCAAGATGTAGTAGCCCTGATTCAGGAACTGGGGTATGAACGAGCACATATCGTGGGTCATGACTGTGGGGGCACGATTGCTTGGCACGTGGCCGCCCGCTTTCCGCAACGAGTACAGCACTTAGCAGTGTTGAATACGCCCCACCCCTACCGCACAGGTCAAGAACTCTGGCAGCAATTAGAACATTTCTGGCGCAACTGGCCACTCTTGGCCTGCCATATTCCGGGCTTGGCGGAGTACTGGCTCGGACAAAACTTACAGGGGTTTCTCCACGATTTCTTTCAGCGCTACTCCATTCGTAAGGCAGCCTTTTCCGCCGAAACGCTGAAACTGTACCAAGCGGCTCTGGAAAAAGCGGGGGCGATCGCTGCCGTGCTCAAAAGCTATCGCCACCTCTGTTCACCGCAGCAGTGGTGGCACCTCCTGCAACAGCACAAAGAAACGATTGCCAGCCCTACGCTGGTTCTTTGGGGTGCTGATGATCCCCTTGCCCACCCCACCCTTGCCGAGGGCATGGAGAACTGGATTCATGCGCCATGGCGGCTGAAGTGGTTGCCTGAATGTGGCCATTGGGCGCAGCAGGAAGTGCCGGGTTTAGTGAATCGGGAACTGTTAGCCTTTTTGCGGGCATAAAAAATCCCTCCCCCGCCTTGGGAGAGGGAGATCAAGGAAGCGCTTAACCTAGGCCAGCCACTCCAGCACCGCTTCTTCTTTGGTATTGGTGCGGCGCTCCGGGGTTTCGCGGGTGAACTTCATGTGGATAGCACGGTTTTGCTCCCCATCTGCTGCCACCGCCAAGATCGGGAAGTCGATCAACCCATCTTGGAACGACATCTGGAAGCGGAATGTGCCATCGGGATTGAGCTTAATCGGTCGTCCGCCAATCGTCACCGTGGCATCCGGCTCCGTTGCACCATAGACAATCAGCTCGGCATCGGCCACAAGCCAGAACTTACGGGGACGAATCGGCGCGGCTGAGGCGGAGAAGCCAACCCCCGACATTGTCAACCCGGAAACGGTGGGCACTGCCCACAAGCCCACACCCGAGGGGAACACGTAGGAACTAATGGCCATTTCCGGTAACTGGGATACGGATACTGGCACTTGGTGCATCGAGCCAAAGAGGGAACCGGCCACCCGCTGCGCTTCGGCTCCTTCGGCCATGGCAAAGATGCCTTCATAAATCGGGTTGGGCTCTGCGGTGCCAGCCAAGGGTGCCCCCAAATCAAAGAGGGTTTTACCGCGCAGATCCATGTCCCAATCCACAGTAATGAATTGATCCCATACCCAATCCGAGGGGTAAGTGGGGGGAATGTGCACGGGTACCGAGCGAGCTAACACCAACCAGCGGCCATCGGGACAGCGGTAGCCAATTTCCACCACGTAGTCACGATCGCTCACCGGAATGGGCAGGTACCACTCCCGTGCCAGCTCGTCGCAGGGATATTCTTGGACGCTGTGGGGAATTTGCGTATCGAGGTTAATGTTGGTGGCGTCGTAGAGGCGCAGCGCCAACTGTTGCCCCCCTTGGCGGCGCAGTTCCTCACGGTGCTCGTTGGGAACATCCCAGTAGGCGTAAGCCCACTGCGGATCTCGAGGCATGAGGACAATGCGGCTTTCACCGTAGCCGCCGGGCAAATCACCTAAGCCTTCATCAACAGTGGCGAGAACGACTTCATCTTGCGCGGGACCGAGATCGAATTTTGCTGCTTCCACTTTTTCTTGCGACTCCAATGTAGAGGGGACAGGTTGAACCGGAATCGTGGTTGTTCCGTTGGCTTGAGCCTGTTTTTCACGGATGGCAGCGAGGAGTTGATCTTTACGCATTCGGCTGTAGCGGGACACTTGCAGTTCACTGGCGACCCGCCGCAACTGCCGCAACGTCATTTCTTCTAAGGGGGGGCGATCTTTGGGCATAGGTGCCTCCTAAGTAGTGTTGATAGACCTTGCTATCCCTTGCCCTCCATCTTTGGCAAAAAACTCTCCCCCGTCAAGGTAATAAAACGTAACATTGACATCCCCAAACGCAATTCTGGAAATTTTGGGGATCGCGTGTCAAGAAATCATAACATTTATAAGGAGTGGGGATCGCGATATCGACGTTCAATCGTAGGACTGAATTGAACGGTGCTGGGAGCAAAGCCGAAGGGTATAGTAAGAACTAGACGGTGCCCCCACCCTCTGTTGCTGTAACTGGTTTAACCATGACGATCGCCTCTAGTCGCTCCCTTGCCGATCTGTGCCGTGCTGACTTCCCGATTTTGGCGCAGCGGGTGCATGATCGCCCCCTTGTTTACTTTGACAATGCTGCCACCTCTCAAAAACCGTTAGCGGTCTTAAATGCCCTTGAGGATTACTACCGCCACTACAACGCCAATGTGCATCGCGGGGTTCACACCCTCAGTGCCCAAGCCACGACTGCCTACGAGGGGGCGCGGGAAAAGGTGGCTCGCTTCATTCATGCCGCCAGTCCTGCCGAAGTCATCTACACCCGTAATGCCAGCGAGGCGATTAACCTCGTGGCGCGCAGTTGGGGGATGACGACGTTGCAGGCGGGGGATGAGATTATCCTCAGTGTCATGGAGCACCACAGCAATTTAATTCCTTGGCAGTTTGTGGCTCAGCAGACGGGAGCCCAACTCAAGTTTGTTGAGCTGACCCCCCAGCAGACGTTTGATCTGGAGCATTACCAGCAGTTGCTGAGCGATCGCACCCGTTTAGTGGCGGTGGCGCATGTTTCCAATACCCTTGGTTGTGTAAACCCCATTCCAGAGATTGTGCGTTTGGCTCATGCCAAGGGGGCGCGGGTACTGGTGGATGCTTGCCAAAGTGTGCCCCATCTACCGGTGGATGTGCAGCAGTTGGGGTGTGATTGGCTGGTGGCCTCGGGGCATAAGATGTGTGCCCCCACGGGCATTGGCTTTTTGTGGGGACGGGCGGAGCTGTTGCGGCAGATGCCTCCCTTCTTGGGCGGTGGGGAAATGATTGCCGATGTGTTTTTGGATCACGCCACCTATGCCGATATTCCCCACAAGTTTGAGGCCGGTACCCCAGCCATTGCCGAGGCGATCGCCCTCGGAGCGGCAGTTGACTACTTGAACCAGTGGGGCATGGAGCGCATCCACGCCTATGAGCAGGAACTCACGGCTTACCTCCTAGAGCGCTTGCAAGAATTACCCAGTGTGACGGTCTATGGCCCGCAATTGGGAGAGCGAGCGGCCTTGGCGAGCTTTACCGTGGGAGAAGTGCACCCCCATGATCTTTCCACGATTTTGGATCAGGCGGGGATTGCCATCCGAGCGGGGCACCACTGTACGCAGCCCTTGCATCGGTATTTAGGCGTGCAGTCCACTGCCCGTGCCAGCTTGTACTTTTACAATACGCGGGAGGAAATTGATCAGTTCATTACCGCCCTAAGAGAGGCGATTGAATTCTTTGGGGAAGTTTTTGCCTAGAGCTTGAGGCTGAGGAGGTCACTGGCTTGGGCTGCAAAACCAGCGCTGTTGAGGGCGGCTCGGGCGCGATCGGCATCTGCGACGCGGAACTGTGCTCCTAAGCGCACGTACTGATGCTGACGACCATCGGTTACCTTGACCACGACAGGCACCTTGGGTAATTCCCCCATCTGCTGCTTGATGACTTCCGAAAGGCGATTCTGGGCTTGAATGTCGCTGGCTTGTTCGACGGGCAGTTGCACCATCACCAGCTTGACTTCCTCTAAAGGTTCAGCATCTTCAATGACCAGTTGCAGACGTTCATCCCGTTGATCGAGGGTGCCCCACACCAGTAAGCGGTGATCCACCCGCAGATGCTCCTGTATGCGTTCGTAGGCTTTGGGAAAGATAACGGCCTCTGCTTGACCCGTGAGATCCTCGAGTTGGGCGATCGCCATGCGGTCTCCTTTTTTCGTGGTAATGAGCTTGAGGTCTGTCATCAGAACAATGGCGCTAATCGTGCCTTCACCACTGTAGTGCTCTAAATCCCCGAGGTTGACGGGGCCAATCATTGCTGCCGGGCGGCGCACATCCTTGAGGGGATGGTTAGACACATAAAAACCGAGTAATTCTTTTTCGTGCCGCAGCTTTTCCGCTTCCGGTAAATCCGCCACCGGTGGCGCGGTCGGGGCAGGATCGTAGCTGTCGCGGGGTTCGTTGCTGCTGCCGAGCATGTCAAACAGATTCACTTGGCCAATCGCCCGATCCTTTGCCCGTCCCTGTGCCCACTCCAAGACCAAGGGCAAATCCATCAGCAGTTGGTGACGGTTCCGCTGAGGATGCAAACTATCCATCGCCCCACAGTAAATAAGGGACTCAAGGGCACGGCGATTCAGGACGCGACTATCGACGCGATCGCAAAAGTCAGCGAGGCTTTGGAAGGCTCCCCCTTCTTCCCGTGCCGCCAGAATGGCTTCAATGGCCGCCTGACCCACATTGCGCACAGCCGATAAACCAAAGAGAATTTTTTCCCCCACAGGCGTAAAGTCAATGCGAGAGCGGTTCACATCCGGCGGTAGCACCTCAATCCCCATACTCAAGCAGGTGGCAATGTAGCGTTGCACCTTCTCTTGGTCGCCACTATTGGAGGTGAGGAGTGCTGCCATGTACTCCACCGGAAAATTCGCCTTGAGAAACGCGGTTTGGTAGGTCACGTAACCGTAGGCGGTCGAGTGGGACTTATTAAAGCAGTTCGCCGCAATCACCCCATTGGCCAGCAAGAAGTTGTGATCCCCTGCTAAGCCAATGTCGTACACGGCTTCCCAGCCAATCACACGGCGGCTAATAATTTTCACGAGGACGCTTTGCTCCGACGCACTGCCGCCCTCTATTCTAGCCGGGGCACTGTGCCCAAGTCAGGCAGCCGCAGATCTCGCAGCGCCTCCCCTGCCAAGCACTGATAATAGGCCGTGAACCAGTCGGGGGTTTGCACGCCAATACTGGCTAGAGCCGCCACCGTCGGAAAGGGCCACAACCGATCAAATACGACCCCTTCCTGCCAGCGAAATTGGAGAAAGTAGCAGCCCGGGGGAGCCTCAAGATGGTCTAATAAGCGCCGCCCCAGACGATAGAGTTCCTGACGTTGGCGATCGCTCCCATGAATGGGCAACTGCCACCGACGTGCCACCAAACCCAATACCTCACCAAAGAGCGTTCCCTTCGCCGTCTGAGCGAGGGGTAATTGATAGTTCCCGTCTGCCGCCACTGGGATGCCCCACTGCGCCACCTGATCGCGCAGCCCCGCTACATCTTGACACTGCTGCCACACCGAGGGCGATCGCGCTGCCAAGAATGTCAGACTGTAGTCTAGGCCATTGGGCGTGGGTAAGTAGGCACTAGCTTCCTTAAGTACCTGCACCACAATCGGGGCATTGGGATGGGCCTTTTGCAGCAGCGGCACCACCTGATCGTTCACCTGTTCGGCGGAGAGTTCCTGGCCAGAGGGTTCTGCTGCACACCACACGCGAATCTGGTTTATCACGAAGTCACTCCTGCGTGCTCCTGTAGCCAAGCCTGAAACATCAAGACTGACCAGAGTTTCGCCGTATGATCGCGGTGCCCCCCCAGATGCTCAGACCATACTTGGCGGATGGGCGCGGGATCGAGATAGCCCTCTTGCCGGAGTCGTTCTTCTGCCAACAAGTCCTCCGCCCAAGGACGCAACGAACCGCACAGCCACTGACCAATGGGAATGCCAAACCCTGCCTTCGGTCGCTCAATGAGTGCTGGCGGGACGTATTTGTACAACACCTGGCGCAAGACCCACTTACCGACATTGCCGCGAATCTTCATTGACAGCGGCAGCCGCCACGCCAACGCCACTAAACGATGATCCAAAAAAGGCACCCGGGTTTCTAAACTACAGGCCATTGCTGCCCGATCCACCTTGCAAAGAATATCATCCGGTAGGTAGGTCAGCGCGTCCCAGTACATCATCCGTAACTGCTCCCTTGCTGTGCCCGCCGCTGGCAGGGGGTCATCTAAGAGGCTGACCAACCCCTTGGGCTGAGCTTCCTTGGCATCCAAGACAACTGGCTCTGGAGACGGCCACTCGGAAACAAGACTGCGGTAGAGATCATCGATATGATGAACGGTTTGCAGGCGTAATCCCAGCTTGTGGAGTTTGTCCCCCAGACGCACAACCCCTTCTATCCCCCTGCCGACCCCCAACACTGACCCCAGCCTATCCCACTGGGCGATCGGTATCTGAATCATGAATTGTCCTAATTGCCGTCGTAGGGGTTTGGGCAACCAAGACAAGCGGTGCCAGATGCGCGGTCCCCAAAAGTAGCGATTGTACCCCCCAAAGAGTTCATCTCCCGCATCGCCACTGAGGGCAACGGTGACCTGCTGCCGCGCTGCACGACAAACTAAATGGGTGGGAATTTGGGAAGAGTCAGCAAAAGGCTCATCATAGATGTGAGGCAACGTAGGAATGACCTCTTGAGCCATGCGAGCATCCACCCGCATTTCGTAATGGTCAGTTCCTAGATGGCGTGCCACGGCTTGGGCATAGGGTGCCTCGTCAAAGCCGCGTTCCTCAAAGCCAATGGTAAACGTCTTAACCGGATGAGAAGAGTGCTGTTGCATCAGCGCCACCACGGTGGAGGAATCCACGCCACCAGACAAAAACGCCCCAAGGGGCACATCCGCAAGCAACTGTTGGCGAATAGCCGTACTTAACGCTTTTTCCACGAGCCAGATCGCTTCCGCTTCGTTGCTAATTTGATCGGTCACCCCTGCCGCAACAACTTCTCTTAGAGACCACCAGCGCTTGAGCGAGACACTGCCATACGTGTCTGCCGGTCTTAGGGGCTGGCGTGGCGGAGTGGCCGGTGGTGACATCTGTACCTGCAACAAACATCCAGGCTCCAGCTTAAAGATGCCCTCATAGATGCTGTAGGGGGCTGGGACATAGGTAAAGCGTAAGTACTGCCCTAATGCAGCGCGGCAAACGGTTGCCCTAAACCCTGGGTAAGCCCTAATGGCCTTCAGTTCCGAAGCAAATACAAAAGCTGAACCCGCTGGCTGGCTCACCCAGCCGTAGTAGAGCGGTTTTTCGCCGAGGCGATCGCGAGCAAGGGTGAGGAGGCGCTCTTGACGATCCCAGAGGGCAATGGCAAACATACCCACGCACCGTTGCAGGGTTTCCTCGATGCCCCACGCGTCCACCGCCGCCAGTAGCGTTTCCGTATCAGAATGGCCGCGCCACGCAGGAGCAGCCCCTTGAGTGGCTAGGTCTTGGCGCAGCTCAAGGTGATTGTAAACTTCGCCATTGTAGGCCATGACGTATCGCCCCGATGCCGACAGCATGGGCTGATGGCCAGCCGGAGAAAGGTCAAGGATGGAAAGCCGTCGGTGTCCCAGTGCAATACCCGCCACCTCATCGATCCATTCCCCTGCGTCGTCCGGCCCGCGGTGGACTAGGGTATCGGTCATTCGCTGCACAATAGCGACTGCTTCGTCGTGCGAGCAGCCCCCCTGTTGCCAAAATCCCGTCAATCCGCACATGACATCCTCGCCTTCGTGACATACTCCCAACGCCGACTGCTTAGGCAGTAAGGCGCGGGCTTCTCCTCCGGGTTGCCCCAGATTCGCGTTTTATAGTGAGCCGATGCCCCAGGCCCACTTTTTGGATGAGTATCGCCGAGTTCACATCTCGCGGCATAGAGGCTCCACAGTGGGGGCAATTATGCCAGCGGTCAGCTAGCTCCTTGGGTACTCGGTTCAGACAAATTGCACAATGCTGGGATGTACCAGCGGGGTTAACCTTCACGACCAACCGCCCAGCTTTCGCAGCTTTGTACGGAAGGATACTGTTCAGGAACCCAGCTATCCCTGCATCAGCAAAACTTTTGTTCAGCCCAGACTTGACCGACTGACCGTTGGGTAGAAACTTGCCGTCTTCACCCACCCTAGGCTTACAGCGGCGGGTCATGTTGGCGACTTGTAAATCCTCCACAAAAATCACATCGGCCTTGGCTACCAACTCTCCAGCGGTTTCAAAATGCCATTGCTGCCGCTGCCTAGCAATCCGCTGGTGCAGCTTGGCAATCTTGGCATTGAGTTTTCGCCGCGCCTTCGACCCTTTGGGTCTTGCATCTCGTTTGGCTTGAAGCTTGGCTAGTTTTTCTTCAGCTTGGCGGTAGAACTTGGGCGGCGTCTTTGTGGTACCGTCTGAGCAGGCGATAAAATACTCCAGCCCAGCATCCACCCCTAGGCTATTGTCCTCGGTTGGGATGACCTCGGGCAGGGGGTTTTCTGGTACCGTCTTGTCCTCCAAGGAGAACGTGATGTACCAGCCATCGGCTTTGCGCGTTACGGTCACTGTTTTCAGCGCAAACCCATCAGGTAATGGCCTGTGGCAGATGAACTTCACTTCCCCAATCTTGGGCAGCTTTACCCGATTGCCGCGAATCCAATCATTGCTTGCCTGTGGAAACGTAAATGTGCGGTAGCGATTCTTCCCCTTGAACCGTGGCTTGCCGCTACGTTTGCCCGAGCTGTCGCCTTTGATGAATCGCTGAAAGGCGAGATCGACCCGCTTCACCATGTCCTGAAGAACTTGAGAATGGATGTCTTTGTAGCAAGGCTGATCATTTTTCAGGTGCACCAGTAACCGCTTCTGGCTGTAGTAGTCAGGCTGCTCCCGTGGCTCAGCAATACTCACCACCAAAGGGCAAGCATTAACCGGGCATCGGTTCATCTCCCACCAATCAAAGCGATCTGCTAGGAATTGGTTGTACTGATGCCGCAACAGATCGAGCCAGCGGCTCATCAGACACCGCTGTTCGTAGGTTGGTTGCAGTCGATATTGGTAAGCCACTCGCATATAATTGAGCATAGCAGATTTAAGGCACGCTGATAAATGAGGAAAGACTTTGTCTCAAACGGACGCTCGGTTTCAGACCTTAAAGCCCATCTAGTACTCACCACAAAATATCGTCGTAAGGTTTTCACCACAGAAATGCTGCAACGGCTGACTGAGGTGGTTGGCGACTTGTGTGAAAAGTGGAATTGCAAGTTGATAGAGTTCAACGGCGAGGCTGACCATATCCACGTTTTGTTCCAGTACTATCCTCAGATGTCCTTGCCCAAGTTCATCAACAACCTGAAGTCTGTGTCTAGTCGCAGGCTCCGGTCTGAGTTCGCAGAGAGGGTAAGTAAGTTTTACTGCAAGTCATTGCTCTGGAATGAGTCGTACTTCATTGCCAGTTGTGGGGGTGTTACCGTCTCTATTCTGAAGAGGTATATTGAACAGCAGAATCCCCCTGATTCGGGCACTTTGGGGGGGCATTGAACCCCCCTCAGCGCCCATGGCTCTCATCCCGACGCTCCCTAACCGGAGAGCGCGCGGCTTCCCGCCGCATTAGCTAACCACCTGCGGAAGATCGACCATCCCGCATCACTTATCGACTTAGACAGGTGACGGTTCTTGACCAACCCTTTCACATTCAAGTCTTCATAGGCGACCAAATCGTTAGATTGGATAACGGAGTATGCCAGTCCCTTGCAATACTCTTCTCGTTGCCTACTTACCCTTAAATGCTTCCGGGCATACCGCACCCTCGCCTTGTGATAATTCCTAGACTGCGGTTTCGCTCCTTGGCGATACTTCTTAGATTTCTTGCGATTCGCTCGGTTTAACTGCCTTTCAGCCTTACGATAGAACTGTGGGGCAGGTTCAGTATTCCCTTGTGAATCGGCAATAAAGTAATTCAGCCCTAAATCAATGCCTACCGCTTTCTGTGTAGGTGTAGATTCAACGCTGACCTCCACCCGAATGCAGAACTGGCAGTAATAGCCATCTGCGCGTCTAACCAACCTCACCCGTTTGATCTGGTCGGGTTGGTAAAAGTTTAGGTCTCGACTGCCAATTAGCTTCAGACTGCCAATCTGCTTGCCATCGGTGAACGCGATCCGCTTACGGTCTGGTGACAGCTTCCACCCAGAGGTTTTGTACTCCACAGAGCGGCTGTGTTTCTTAAATCTTGGATACCCCTTCTTTCCAGCAACCTGCTTTTGGCAGTTGTTGTAAAACCGAGCAATGGCAGACCAGCACCGCTCTACCGAAGCTTGACAAGCATGAGAGTTGAGAGCCTCAACAAAAGGAATCTCAGCGCGTAGCTGGGTGTTGTACCGATACAAGTCTGCCCGACTAACGCCACAATGATCCATCCAGTAGCGCAAGCACTTGTTGCGAACAAACTGGGCAGTTTGAATCGCCTCATCAATTGCTCGATACTGAGCGGGCTTCCCTTTGAGTTTGAACTCTAAGACAATCATTGACGCTGAGATAATCGGCGTAAGGCCATGATAACACAAAGCCGTCCTAAAGGACGGGGCTTGTATCCCAGTTTTTTCGGTCAAAAATGATTTGGCGGGCTTGGGGGCGCAGATCTCGTTTGTTGATGTGATGGGAGAATCAGCTCGCGCGGGTTGACCCACCGCAAATACTGCCGCAGCGCTTAGAATGCCAATCTACGCGGGTAATTTCATCAAATTTAAGGAAATGTATTGACTAACTGGCTGACCACTTGCGATTGCTCCTCTAGCCGTTGTTTTAAGCGTTGGCAAACCAAATCGCACAGCGGAAAAATCGTTGGATCCACAATTTCATAATAGACGGCCACGCCTTGGGGATGCCGCCGCACTAAGCCCGCTTGAGCCAAAGTTTTCAAATGCTTCGACACATTAGCTTGCCCAAGGCCAGTGTCTTGGATAATTTCTGACACATTCCGCCGCCCCTGCTTCAGCGAACACAACACCTGTAAGCGACTGGGCTCGGAAAGTACCTTAAAGTACTCCGCCACATGGATCAGTAACTCGGGGGAGGGAGAATCAATCATTTCACCATGCAAACCTCATGAGTTGGTGTTGGCATACACTAAACCCTACTAAAGGCGAGAAAACCCTAGCAACCAGACTATATAATTGTACAGTAATTATCGCACTTTAACCGTCAAACTCGTCGGTTGAGAAGAAGCTGCTTCCTTAGTGCGCAGACGTTGGGAGTAGAAGGAGGCGGCCTCATCACCGCGGGCGCATTCTTGGGCAAAGTTAATCAGATGATGCCCGACAACTCCCACATGAATCACCTGTTCAATTTGTCCTTTCTTGAGGGCGGGCCAAGCTAATTTCCAGAATGTGTCTCGATAGCTGCCGCGCAGCCCCACCTGCCAAAGAATGTTTTTCATAATCCGCAGCCCCCGCAAAATGTTTTCGCGACTGAGGCGAGCCGGGCTGTTGGGCACGGCAATGCGGTTGGGATAGGTATGCTCCATCTGGTAGGCAAACCGTTGATAGAGAAATTCCGGCTCGTAGGCAGTGGTAATCGTGCGGCGCCACATCTCCACCACTTCTTCGTAGGGCATGAGAAATTCTACGTTCGATTCGCGGTTTTCGTCGTGGTTGAGGCGGCCTTCCGCTTCTAAGCGGCGCCACAGGGGCGTGCGAGGCAGGGCGTGGAGCAGGTTGATCGTCAGGGTGGGAATGTGGGAGGCGCGAATAAACTCGAGAATGCGATCGCCGGTTTCAGGGGTGTCGGTGTCAAAGCCAATAATGATGCCCGAAACGACTTCCATGCCAAAGCTGTTGAGGGTGCGCACTGCCTCTAAAATGGGCATGCTCAGGTTTTGATCTTTGTGAATGGCGTGCAATGCTTCTGGTTCGGGGGTTTCAATGCCACAGAAAATGGTGCAGAAATAGGCTTCCCGCATCATTTCCAATAATTTGGGGCTTTGGGCAATGTTGAGGGTGGCCTCACAGGCAAATTGTAGCGGATAGCCATTGGCTTTTTGCCAGTCAATCAGGTGGGGCAATAGCTCGGTCACCGCACGCCGGTTGCCAATGAAATTATCATCGACGAAATAGACCGCCCCCGGATTGCCGGAAGCCAGCATGGTATCCAGTTCTTTGAGAATTTGTTGCGGCGTTTTTAGGCGGGGGTTACGACCGTAGAGTTCCGGGATGTCACAGAACTCACAGCGAAAGGGGCAACCACTGGAAAACTGGATACTGCCCAGAAAATAGTTGGCCATGCGCACGTGCTGATAGGCAGGCACGGGAAACTCGCTCAAGGGGAGGCGCGCTGTGGTTGCAAAGACCAGTTGCTGGGGCGGGCGTTGGCTGCCGTACTCATCAAAATAGGCAATCATTTTGTCGGTGGCATCCCCCAGTTCGCCAAGGTGGAGGATGTCAAAATCTGGATAGTACTCGGGACAGCTGGACACCGATGGCCCCCCCAGTGCCGTCAGTTTGCCATGACGATGGGCAATGTCGTTAATTTGATGAATTTGGGGACGCTGAATGTGCATGCCACTGGTAATGACAATATCCGCCCAAGCATAGTCCGCGTCTCGGGCAGGGCGAACATTTTCATCGATGACACGGACTTCCCAAGCTTCAGGTAAGTAGGCGGCCACCAGCAGAATTCCTTGGGGCGGCATAAACGCACGCACAGTGCCCATGAGGGGATAAGCATGGTGAAACGTGCCAAAGGAGCGACTGTAACGGGGAAAAATACAAAGGACGCGGCGGTGGTTCCGTGGAGTATAGGGGATGCGACCACTGGTCATCTCCGGTACCAGTTTGATCTCATCGGTATTCCGACTTAGGTTCATGACCCAACACTCCATAAGCTGCTTGTAATTAGGTATAGCCTACGGAAGCAGCCATCGCCTAGTTTTTAGTAGCCCGCAGCAGTAAAGTCGAGGGTGAGGGGAATCTCCACGCGCTGAATTTGGGTGCGAAAGCTGCCATCCGTTGCCAGCCACAGTTGACGAAATCCAGGGCCAATGGGTTCAAGGGTAAACTTCGGTGCCCGCGGTAAAAACTGGATGCAGGTGGATGGACAGCCCAAGTAGGTCACCCCATGGCGTTGGGCTGCAAAGGGCTGATGGATATGGCCAAAGAGGACGAGCTTTACGTGGGGATGGCGATCAAGGACGGCAAAGAGGGCTTCCGGGTTTTGCAGGCGGCTGCTGTCAAGCCATGGCGCACCGGTGAGAAAGGGCGGATGGTGCAGGGCAATGAAGGTGGGGCGATCGCCCTGTTGTTTTAACTGCTCATCGAGCCACTGGAGAGTTGTGTCGCTTAATTCCCCGTGGACTTGACCCGCCACTTGGGAACTGAGCAGGAAGCCTTGCCACGCGCCGACAAAGAGGTGGCGATCGCCCCGCAGGGGTGGTTGCAACAGGGCTGGCGTCATTGCAGCGGGATTGTCGTGGTTCCCCGGAATCCAATAGACCGGGCAGGAGAGTCCCTGTAGTGCCGTTGCCAGATTCATGTAGGTTTGGGCACAGGGCTCTTGCGCCAGATCACCCGTGAGCAACACCGCATCCGGCATCTGCTGCTGAAGTGCCTCTAAAACGGCAGCTAAGGATTCAGCCGTTGCTAGCCCAAGGAGCCTGCCCGTGGCACTGGCAAACAGATGTAGGTCGGATAATTGAATCAGATAACCAGATTGAGACATAGGGAATTCAACAACTCCAAATGGCTGAAAAGGGCTAGCGAATAAGACTTTGTTTGCATTTGTTTGTAGCTGTTTATCTCTTCTAGCCTAGAGGATAGAACTGGCGATCGCTATAATTGGAGTCACTGTTAGGGTCTTTAGTGAGCTGAGGTGAACGATGATGCCAAGTCCCGACCATCCCAGCAACTCGCCGGATGATTTGTTAGAAACCATCATCACGGATTTGGGGGAACTGGCAACCACTGCTCAGCAATCCGAGGACGTGGATTTAAGCTCACTGACAGCAGAGTTAGAATCCCTCACCAGTTCGGCGGAACAGCGGGCGATCGCCCAGAATGCGGCCTTACAGGAGCAAATTAGTCAACTCACAAGCGAACTGACCCAGCTACAAACGGAGCGAGATCAACTCAGCAGCGAACTCACGCAATTAAAAGCCAGTTATCAGGAGGTGAGCGCTCAAGTTCAACAACTGCAAGCGCAGCAAGCAGAGCAGCAAACTGCGCTTTTAGAAGCAGAAATTGCCCGCTTAACTGCTGAAAAAGCAAACTTTGAAGGCATCTGCCGTAACTTGGAGCAGGAATTGGCTCAGGCCATAACGCAGCAGGAGGAGTTACAGGCGCAAGTCCAGTCCCTCACGATTGCAAAGGCAGCGCTCGAGCAGCAATTACAGGAGGCGTTGACAGCCGCTCCCTCAGAACCCCTTGAGGAAACCGCACTCCTGAGCGAACCCCAAGACATTAGCCTAGCGCAGCAACTTGCAGAACTCACTCGCCAACTTACGCAAGTGGAATCCGAGCGGGATACTCTACAAGCAGAACTGGAGCAGGCCAAACTGACGGCAGAGTCCTTACAACATGATGTTGAAGTTTTGCGGGCACAGGCCTCAACGGTAGTCCCCACAGAGTTGACCCTTGCGGCTCGGGAAAATCGCGCTCTGAAGCGTCAACTCCGGCGCCAAGGGAATGTGCTTTGGGTGAGCGGCATTGCCGCAACCGTTATTTCTGCCCTGAGCGTCAGCTTCAACCTACCGCAGCCGCTGGGGCGAGTTGTGCCACCGTTGGCCGCTCTAGCCGTTCCTATTGCTACAGTCTTAGCCCGAGGACGCACTGCCGCAGATCCCTCCAGCGAAAACCCCGCCTAGCATCTTAGCGGATCCCCCTCTAGGCTAAAATCTTAAAGCAGGGACGCTTTGCTTAGGAGTATAGATTACCGTGCCCAATCTCAAAGCTATTCGCGATCGCATCAAAACCATCAAAGATACCCGCAAAATTACCGAAGCCATGCGCCTCGTGGCGGCAGCAAAAGTGCGTCGTGCCCAAGAGCAGGTGATGGCCAGTCGTCCCTTTGCTGATCGCCTTGCCCAAGTCCTCTATGGCTTGCAAACACGGCTGCGCTTTGAAGATGCCAATTTGCCGCTCCTTGCCAAGCGTCCGGTGAAAACCGTCGCTCTGTTGGTCGTCACGGGCGATCGCGGGCTCTGTGGTGGCTACAACACCAACGTCATTCGTCGCGCCAAGGAACGCACTGAAGAACTCGAAGCCGAAGGCATTAAATACACCCTCGTCATTGTGGGTCGCAAAGCAGCCCAGTACTTCCAGCGGCGAGAATACCCCATTGATGCAGTTTATTCGGGGCTTGAGCAAATTCCCTCTGCCAGCGAAGCGGGTCAAATTGCCAATGAGTTGCTTTCCCTGTTTCTGTCGGAAACGGTGGATCGGGTGGAGTTAATCTACACCAAGTTTGTGTCCCTCATTAGCTCGAAACCGGTAGTGCAAACCCTGCTGCCCCTTGATCCCCAAGGGTTAGAAACAGCAGACGATGAAATTTTCCGCCTCACCACCCGTGCCTCGCACCTAGAAGTGAACCGCGAAAAAGTGACCTCAAACCTACCCGCGTTGCCGCCGGATATGATCTTCGAGCAGGATCCAGTGCAAATTTTGGATGCCCTGTTGCCGCTGTACCTGAGTAACCAACTGTTGCGGGCACTCCAAGAAGCTGCTGCCTCAGAACTGGCGGCGCGAATGACGGCAATGAGCAATGCCAGTGACAACGCCCAAACCCTCATTGGCACGCTCACCCTCTCCTATAACAAGGCGCGCCAAGCGGCCATTACCCAAGAGATTCTGGAAGTGGTGGCGGGCGCTGAAGCCCTGCGCTAAGGCGAGGAACTCGTTTTGAAACTCCTGTTTGCATCGACCTCCGTCGGGCCATTGGGAACTGGCAAGGGAGGCGGTGTTGAACTGACTATTCTCAATATGGTGCTGGCCTTGCAACCGCGAGGCTACGAAATCTGCATCCTCGCTCCCCAAGGATCAACACTGCCCGCAGCAGTGACGATTGAGGAAATAGCCGGTGCTTTGCAAGTTCCGGCTCAGCACCAAAGCCGTGATCAACCCATTGTGATGCCCAACCATAGCGTTTTGGCGAATCTCTGGGAACGGGTGCGGCAGGTGCAGCAGGAGTACGACCTGATTGTTAACTTTGCCTACGATTGGCTGCCCTTTTACCTCACCCCCTTTTTGGCACGACCTGTCGCCCACCTTGTGAGCATGGCCTCGGTTTCTGAGGTGATGGATGGGGCGATCGCCCGCGTTATTGACCAATACCCGGGTAGCATTGGTGTCTATACCCGCACCCAAGCGGCGACGTTTCCCTTTGGCGATCGCTGCGTCTGTTTAGGCAGTGGCCTTGACCTGAGCCTTTACGAGTTCTGTGCTGAACCAGAGGCGGCGGTGTGTTGGTTGGGGCGCATTGCCCCCGAGAAGGGTCTCGAGGATGCGGTGGCAGCCGTCAACGTCACCCGCACCCCCTTAAAAATCATGGGGCAGATGCAGGATGTGGCCTATTGGCAGCAGATCCAAGCCCAATACCCAGAAGCGCCAATTGAATACCTCGGCTTTTTGCCCACCCAACAGATGCAAGCCCAGTTGCGACGCTGTCGGGCGCTGCTGCTGACCTCCCGCTGGGTCGAAGCCTTTGGCAATGTGGTGATTGAAAGTTTAGCCTGTGGCGTGCCTGTCATTGCCTATGATCGCGGTGGCCCTAGGGAAATTGTCCGCCATGGTCAGACGGGCTTTTTGGTCACCCCCGATTCCGTCCCCGACCTGATTGCTGCCCTTGGCCAAATTGACCAGATTAGCCGCCATGCCTGCCGTCAACAAGCCGAGCGTGAGTATAGCCTCGACGTTTATGGGGAGGTGGTCGAAGGCTGGATTCAAGCTGTGCATCACCACTATTCCGCCTGAGCCAGCAAAGTTTGCATCATAACGTTAGTCCTAGCTAATAGAATAGGCAAGGTGGACGCGGAGGCAACCAATTACCCATGGGTCGAGTTCTGTTCCAACCCACCCAAGGTGGGCGATCGCCCCTGTTCATTGCTTTTGCCCTAGCGACCCTCCTCAGTGGTGGCTTAACCCTGTGGCTCATCCGTACCCTGCTGCCCTCAACAGCGGCTATTCCAGCGCCTTTACCAGCGCCCCAACGTCCTTTACCCCGCCCCCTCCTCGATGGGCGCGATCCGCTGCTAGCAACGCCCACCCCTACCAATAAAGCCCCCGCTGTCCCAACTGCCGCTTCCACCCAAGCAAAGGCGATTTTACCGGCAACCCCACCCGTTGCCCTTCAGCCCGTGCCCCCGAGCCAAGGACCAGCCCCCCAAGTGCGGGTGGCGATCGCCCGCGATCAAGTGCAACTTACCGTTGGCACTGCTGTGGCCACAGCCGTTACGAATGACCAACAGCAAGTGGTGGCACAATTAGCCCCCTCCCAAGGGGTTACCGTCACGGCGCGGGAGGGACTGTTGCTTTGGAATGGCCAGCCCCTTGCCGCCTCCCTGTGGATTCGCCCTAGCAATGCCCTGACCTTTGTGGGCAGTAAATGGTATCGCGGTGTTGTCCGCCTCATTGCCCAAGGCAATACGGTGATGGCGGTCAACCAAGTGGATCTGGAGCAATACCTTGTCAGTGTTGTCGGCTCAGAAGTCTATCCCACTTGGCCGATGGAAACCCTCAAAGCCCAGGCGATCGCCGCTCGTTCCTATGCCTTAGCACAAATGTTTCAGCCCGCCAGTCACTTTTTTGACCTCGGCAACGATGAGCGCTGGCAGGTCTATCGGGGCATTGAAACCGAATGGAGCACGGGGCAGGCTGCCGTGCAAGCAACCCGTGGCATTGTCCTCACCAAAAGTGGTCGGGTGATGGTGTCGATGTATGCCGCCACCGACGATATTGTCAGGGATGTTTTTGGTGGGCGGGGCATGAGCCAAACCGGCGCTTACGAACTGGGCAAACGCGGCTATAATTACTTGCAAATTTTGGGTGCCTACTACCCGGGAGCAGGCTTATCCCAAATTCAAACCCAGTGATGGGAAGTGCCCAAAATAGCGCTAAAAATTAGGACCTACTGACAGTATTGAGTCGCCTGGGTAGAACTGGGGAGCGAGCACTGTGGCTGATCCGCAACTGATCGACAGCTATCGTCGGTTGGAATTGCCCGTCGGTGCCCCATTAGAGGACATTAAGGCAGCCTATCGTGGCCTAGCGCGGCAGTATCATCCCGATGTGCAGACGAGTCAGCAAGCCACCGCTGCGGCACAATTTATCGCCATTCATGTACTTTTCCTTTACGATTAGCCTGACCTGCCAAACTTCGGATGTGGCCATTGAGGCACGCTGTATTCGCCCACCAAATTGTCTCGTTCTTCTTCTACAGCGTTATTGTGGGGTTAGTGATTAATGTCATCGCGGATTTGTGGTGATGTGGCGTTGGCAAACCACTGAACAAGGCGACTTTTTAACCTGTGACCTTCTGTCGGAGTTTCCGCATGGCTTCTTTAGTCGTGCTTGGCAGGGGGAGCCCCTTGAGCGTCTGACTGCTGCGTTGGGGGTGTCGGCATTGCCCCTGCGCACGCAACAGGTGCATGGCAATCAGGTGGTGCTGGCCAGCGATGTCTTAGCTGCCCCCAGCCGCTTAGAGGCAGATGCCCTAGTCAGTAATCAAGCCCATCAGGCCCTGTGGGTGTGTAGCGCTGATTGTGTACCTCTGCTCATTGGCGATCGCGCCACCGGACGCGTTGCCGCAATTCATGCGGGCTGGCGCGGCACTGCTGCTGAAGTAGCTAGAGCAACCATTACTCAGATGCAAGCCTTGGGCAGTCAGCTCATCGATTTACGGGTGGCGTTGGGGCCAGCCATTCGCGGCGAAGTCTATCAGGTGGGGCTCAATGTGGCCTCTGCCTTGGCGGCGACTGTGAGCGATCGCGCCGAGGCAACCATGAGCGCAGCAGCCCTTTATGAGTGTTTAGCGGCTTTAGATGCGGCGGTAGTTTTTCCTGATGCTGACCCCCAACGGTTGCGTATTGATGTGGCACGGGTGAACCGCCTGCAATTGCTTCAACTGGGCTTGACAGAGAGCCAAGTTGCTGTGTGTCCTTACTGCACTTACCGCGATGCCGATGCGTTTTTCTCCTATCGCCGCGATCGCCAAAAACAGGTGCAGTGGTCGGGCATTGTTAGTCGCTAACCATGATCGGGGTTGTTGGGGGCACAGAAGTTGTCCGCTGCTGGTGCGATCGCCATCGCCACCAACAACCGGCAGTGGTCTGTGTATTGGCCTTTACGGAAACAGCCCTGATCCCGGGCATTTCCGCCGCGGGCAAAACTGCTGCTGATCGCCGTTACACTGCCTTAGCCGATGGGGAATTCTTGCTCAGGGGGGTACAGCCTCACTATCAGTATCCTCTGCCGCCTCTCATTGAGGGAGCCTCGCCTGCTCTCATTAGTCGCGCCTTCATTGAGCACCTTGGGTTACCCCTTTACCTGTTCAATGCGGGATTACCCGCCCCCGGCCTCCCAGAAATGATTGACTTGAAGGGTCAACCGGCGCGGTGTGTCAGCACTGGAAAAGCGATGGAGCCAGCATGGGTAGAGCACCTATGGCAACAGGGGTGGCAGTGGGGCGCCCAGTTGAGCCAACGCCACCCATGGCTGGTGATTGGCGAGTGTGTCGTTGGCGGCACAACAACGGCACTAGCCCTGTGCGAAAGCTTGGGGATTCCTGCCCGCAATTGTGTTGGCAGTAGCCACCGTCACAGTAACCATGCCCAAAAATGGCTGTTGGTGGCGCAGGGACTGGCGCAATTACCTAGACCGACAGACCCGTTGAGGGCAGTAGCTGCCATTGGCGATCCCATGCAGGTGGTGGTGGCTGCCATGGCCTTGCGGGCCAGTCAAACCTGTGGCGTTTTGTTGGCAGGCGGCTCCCAGATGATTGCCGTCTATGCCTTCGCGCGGGCGATCGCCCAACAGCAGCAATTACCGTGGTGTCCAGAGCAGATGCTCGTGGGGACGACCCGCTGGGTTATGGAAGATAGCACGTCCAACCTCAGCGCCCTCGCGAGTCAAGCCAAGTGTCCCCTCATTTACACTCAGTTGAATCTGAGTTCTTCGCGCCATGCTGCCTTTCGTGCCTACGAAGCGGGATTCGTCAAAGAAGGGGTCGGGGCAGGGGGGTGTAGCATTGCCGCATATCTGGTGGCGCAGTGGCATAATAAGCAGATGGTTGAAGCAATTGACAGTCTTGGCGATCGCTGGCAACGTCGTCTAGGTTGATAGTGGTTAAATATCCTCCCCCGCCATAACACCATGCCCCCTGCTGACAACCGCCAAGAGACCACCATTTTGTTGGTGGATGATGACCCAAACCTTGTATTGCTCGTGAAGGATTATCTGGAAATGCAAGGCTATCGGGTATTGACTGCTGCCCACGGTCGCGAAGGCTTAGCTGTCCTCGAGCAGCACACGCCGGATCTCATTATTTGCGATGTCATGATGCCTCAGATGGATGGCTATAGCTTTGTTAGTGCCGTGCGGGAGCGCAATCATTTCAACTGGTTGCCGGTTTTATTTCTCTCAGCCAAAGGCCAAACCCAAGACCGGGTTAAGGGACTACAAACGGGGGGGGATGTCTATCTGGTCAAACCCTTTGAGCCCGATGAGCTACTGGCGCAAGTGCAAGCTCTCCTGAAGCAAACGGCTCGATTACGGGAGCTGCCCAGCAGTGCCCCCGCCACACCCACACCGCCCGTCGGCGTTGAACTAACCCCCACTGAAACCCGCATTCTCCAGTACGTTGCTCGTGGGCTGCCAAACCGCCACATTGCCGCAGAACTGCACGTCAGTCAACGGACGGTGGAAAGCCATGTCAGTAACATGCTGGCGAAGACAGGACTCCATAACCGCACTGAGTTAGCACGCTGGGCGATCGAGCATCACTATGCCTGACGCCGCTACGAGTGCCCACCCCCCGCATAGACAGAGGAACAACTCGCTCGTTACAATTGGCAACGTTAACTGTGAAGAGCAGCTTGTAGGGAAACACCAGTGTAACTCTGGGGCTGTGCCGCAGCTGTGATGGGATCACTCCCTGAGCCAGAATGCCTGCCTGCTGCCGTTCACTCTATTTGCCTGCGTCGCACGGGCATGGAGTTCTAACGTGGTTTTGACGGTTCAACCCAAAGATTCAATTCTCAATCTTCTGAGTTTTAGTGTTGATTTACCCCCCTTACCCCAACCGCGTCCCTTGCTACTGGTGGGGCACGGTACGCGAGATCCCGAAGGTCGCCAAGCCTTTTTAGAGTTTGCCCAAGCCTACCATCAATTGGATGCCTGCCGTCCGGTCTTCCCTTGCTTTCTAGAGCTCACCGAACCCTCCATCTTTGACGTGCTCAGCCAGTGTGCAGCAGCCGGTTACACTGACCTATCGGTGCTGCCAATTTTACTCTTTGCAGCCCGCCACAACAAGTTTGATGTCACCAACGAACTGGATCGTGCCCGCCAAGCCTTTCCGCAGTTGCGCTATCACTACGGTCGCCACTACGGCATTGCTCCGGAAATTCTCACCCTCTGGCGATCGCGCCTAGAAATGCTCGATTCCCCCGAATTTAATCCCCAAGGGATTAGCCGCGAAGAGACGGTGCTACTGGTGGTGGGGCGCGGCTCCAGTGACCCCGATGCCAATGGTGATGTTTTTAAGCTGGCACGAATGCTCTGGGAGGGCAGTGGCTACAAGACCGTTGAGGTCTGCTTTATTGGCATTACCCATCCTCGCCTTGAAGTAGGGTTTGAGCGCGCTAATTTTTACCAGCCGCGGCGGGTCATTGTCCTACCCCACTTTATGTTTACCGGTGCCTTGGTGAAAAAAATCTACACCTTGACAGAGGTAGCGCAGCAACAGTTTCCCAGCGTTGAGTACGTCAACCTACCGGAAATTGGCTTACATCCGCAGTTATTTTATTTGACACGCCAGCGGGAAATTGAAACCCTCACGGGACAAGTGGCCATGAACTGCGAAGCCTGCAAATTTCGCCTAGCGGCGATCGCCAACCCGGAGGGCACGGGCCATCACCACCACCCCGATCATCATCACAGTCATGATCATGGCCATGCTCACCACCACCATTCAAGTGTGGACTTAGATCATCTTCCGAGCTATCATCAGCGGATCTGGCAGGTTCCTTAAGGCTATAATAAACAGCCATAGAAACCTTGGATACTAAAGTCGCACTTCGATTGACTGGTGCACTGTCCCTCAGTTAGGAGCGATCGCCATGAGTACCCCTGAAAACCCGCAAACCCCGGCGGAAGAAACCCCCGCCAAATCCAGCCGTAGTCCCCGTCGGCCTGCTGCGGCAAAAGAATCAAGTGGCCAGATGGTTTCACTGGCTGAAAAAACAGCCCCTCTTGCCACCACCAGCGCTAATCGCGTTGCCGATATTGTGGTGTGGCAAACCTTTAACAGTGCTGGGTTACGCCCCATCGAAGCCAGCCCCGTCGAAGTGGTACACCTGATTAAGGATGCGGGGGAGCGCCCTGTCTTCAGCAGTGGGCTGCAAATTTACGACAGCATCAACTCTGCCGGCATTCGCCCCATTGTTGCCAGTGATTTTCGAGTGGTTGAAACCTTAAATATTATGGGCGTGCGTCCGATTGCCGCGAATTCCTTTGAAATTTTAGAGACCGTCAACTGGATGGGGGTGCGTCCCATTACCACCAGCGGGCTGCACATTGCTGAAACCTACTACTCCGCTGGCGAGCGACCCGTTGCCTCCAACATCATTGATGATTCTCCCGCCTTGATGGGGTATCTGGATTAGCCTCGCTTGAATTTGGATCTCTATCGCACGCTCCTGCGGCCACTGCTGTTCTCTGGCCTGAAAGCTGATCCCGAGTGGCTGCATCAGCAGTTCATGGCAATTTGCCAGTGGCTGAATGGAAATAGTACTCTGCAGCAGCATTTACGTCAGCAACTGGCGCAGTTATTTGCCTTGCCAGACCCACGCCTTGAGCGGCACCTGTGGGGACTACGCTTTCCCAATCCTATTGGTTTGGCGGCAGGGTTCGACAAAAATGGCGTGGCCAGTAACGTCTGGGGGGCGTTTGGCTTTGGCTTTGCTGAGTTGGGAACCGTGACATGGCACCCGCAACCCGGAAACCCTCGCCCCCGCCTCTTTCGTTTACCCGCGGATGGGGCAGCAATTAACCGCATGGGCTTTAATAACTTGGGTGCCGAAGCCATGGCACGTCAACTGTCGCGATCGCCCCGTCCGGCCATCCCCATCGGCATTAACCTCGGCAAGTCCAAAATCACACCCCTTACCGAAGCTAAGGAGGACTATCTCGCTAGCTTCCGTTGCCTTCACCCTTGGGGAGATTACTTTGTCGTCAATGTGAGTTCTCCCAATACCCCGGGTCTGCGGCATCTGCAGGCCAAGGAACAATTAGCCCCCATCTTAGAAACCCTGCAAGGGGCAAACACCCCCCAGAAACCACTCTTGCTGAAAATTGCCCCGGATCTCAGTTGGCCGGAAATTCGCGCCATTCTTGACCTGACTCAAACCTATGAACTGGCAGGCATCATTGCCACTAATACCACGATTCGCCGTGAGGGTCTGAAAACCACCCGCATTCCCGCAACCGGGCGATCGCCCCGCGAAGAAGCAGGGGGACTCAGCGGTGCTCCCCTGAAAGACCGTGCCACCGAAGTCATTCGCTTTATCCACCAAGAAACGGCTGGCCGCTTGCCGATCATTGGCGTTGGCGGTATTTTTACTGCCGCCGATGTGCAAGAAAAACTTGCCGCAGGTGCGACGTTGGTGCAACTCTACACCGGCTGGATCTATCAAGGGCCAACCCTGCTCAAGGAGCTACTCATTCCCCTCCTGCTGCAGCCTCAAAGCCAACCTGAACCATCTTAACTGGAAAAAGATGGCCCGATAGCTTGTCAACCGGGGCATTCAGATTGTTAACTTTTCTATAGTAAGGTTCCTATATTTTACGAAAGTATAAAAATATGACGATTTCGCCCGATCAGATCGACCGCATTGTCTCAAACCAGCATCATGATCCCTTTGAAATTTTAGGATGTCACCCCATTAGCGAAAATGGCCAGTCAATGTGGGCGGTGCGGGCCTATTTACCGAATGCCGAGCGTGTGAGCGTTCTCTGCCCGGAGGAACGGCAGGAATATCCAATGACCCCTGTGCATCATCCGCATTTTTTTGAGTGTCATATTCCTGTTGCCGAATTAAATAACTACCAACTCAAAATTGTTGAAAATGGTCACGAGCGAGTCATCTACGACCCCTACGCCTTTCGTTCCTCAAAGCTGACCGACTTTGACATTCATCTGTTTGCTGAAGGCAATCACCACCGCATCTACGAGAAACTGGGGGCTCACCTCCTAACGGTGGATGGCGTTACTGGCGTTTACTTTGCCGTTTGGGCACCCAATGCCCGCAATGTTTCTGTCATTGGCAATTTTAACCACTGGGATGGCCGCAAGCACCAGATGGCTCGTCGCGGTAATGGCATTTGGGAGCTATTTATTCCGGGTCTTGGCGTGGGGGAACACTACAAGTACGAAATTAAAAATCAGGAGGGTCACATTTACGAAAAGTCTGATCCCTACGGCTTTGCCCAAGAACCTCGCCCCAAAACTGCCTCGATTGTGACAGACCTCAATGCCTATGAGTGGAATGATCAAGAGTGGTTAGAAAAACGGCGCCATACCGATCCCCTCACCCAGCCCATTTCCGTTTTTGAGGTGCACCTTGGCTCTTGGCTGCACGCTTCAATGGATGAGCCGCCCCTCGATGCCAATGGTCAACCCCAAGAACCTGTGCAAGTGGCAGAACTCAAGCCATGGGCTCGCTTCCTTACTTATCGGGAACTGGCAGCTAAGTTGATCCCCTACGTCAAGGAATTGGGCTACACCCACATTGAACTGCTACCCATCGCAGAGCACCCCTTCGATGGCTCATGGGGCTACCAAGTAACCGGATACTATGCCCCCACCTCTCGCTACGGTAGCCCTGCCGACTTTATGTACTTTGTGGATCAGTGTCACCAAAATGGCATTGGCGTCATTGTGGACTGGGTACCGGGTCACTTTCCCAAGGATGGTCATGGCCTAGCCTTTTTTGATGGTACCCACCTTTACGAGCATGCCGATCCCCGTAAAGGGGAACACAAGGAGTGGGGTACCCTTGTGTTTAACTATGGTCGCCACGAAGTCCGCAACTTTTTAGTGGCGAATGCCCTATTTTGGTTTGACAAATACCATATTGATGGTATCCGAGTGGATGCGGTGGCCTCGATGCTCTACCTTGACTACGGTCGCAAAGAAGGAGAGTGGATTCCCAATGAGTACGGTGGTCGGGAGAACCTAGAGGCAGCTAATTTTCTGCGGCAGGTCAATCACGTCATCTTCAGCTATTTTCCGGGCATTCTTTCAATTGCCGAGGAATCCACTGCTTGGCCAATGGTCTCATGGCCAACCTACATGGGCGGGCTGGGCTTTAACTTGAAATGGAACATGGGCTGGATGCACGACATCCTCGACTACTTCAGTATGGATCCGTGGTTTCGCCAGTTTCACCAAAACAACATCACCTTTAGCATGTGGTATCACCACAGCGAGAACTTTATGCTGGCTTTGTCCCACGATGAGGTAGTGCACGGCAAAAGTAACATTATTGGCAAAATGCCCGGCGATCGCTGGCAAAAGTTTGCCAATTTGCGCTGCTTGTTCACCTATATGTTTACCCATCCGGGTAAAAAAACGATGTTTATGGGGATGGAATTTGCCCAGTGGAGTGAGTGGAACGTCTGGAGCGACCTAGAGTGGCACCTTCTCCAGTACGAACCCCACCAACAGATCAAGCGCTTCTTTACGGATTTGAATACCCTCTACCGCTCTGAGCCGTCTCTTTTCAGCCAAGATTTCCGCCAAGAGGGGTTTGAATGGATTGACTGTAGCGACAACCGCCACAGTGTTGTTTCCTTTATTCGCTGGGATAAAGACTACCAAGACTTTGTTGTCGTGGTGTGCAACTTTACCCCCCAACCCCACAGCCATTACCGCATTGGCGTTCCTGAGCATGGGTTCTACACCGAACTGTTTAACAGCGATGCCCGGGAATATGGCGGCAGCAACATGGGGAACCTTGGCGGCAAATGGGCAGACGAGTGGGCCTACCATAATCGTCGCTATTCCCTAGACTTATGTTTACCGCCCCTTGGGGTCTTGATTCTCAAACTGGATCGGCAAAAAACTGCTTCCGAACGCGCCCGCTACGGCAACGTGGACTAGCGTGGAAACAAAAAACTCGCATTAGGATCCTTCCTAGCGCGAGTGATTGGCTTATTCTTGATTGAGAACAACATTCAGAACTTGCCGATTGCGGCGCTTAAGCCGACCCCATCGCAGGGAGGAAGCGCCGTCGGTGGCAACTAGCTCATTGTGGCAGGGCTGCGATCGTAGCTCAGCCAAGCACTGGGCTTAATTTTGCCTTGAATTTGATTCCAGTAGTGTCCCGCGGCAGTGGGCAAGCCCATTTGGGTCAGGGTACGGGTGAGTAGCGATTGCTCGCGGTTTTTAACATTTTGGTGGTGGTGTGTCAGCAGTGCTCGCGACAGTTCGCTGAGGCTGACAGCGGGCTGGGGAGCATCGTGGGTCGCCGCTAGGGTCACAGCAGGCCCCCCATTGTCATTCCCTGTGTGGTAGGCCACACCCCGATACAGCAAATCACGAGCCGGCTGAGCAGGGGGATTCACTGCTTTTGTGCAGTGGTAATTCCAGCCCCGATACTTGGCAACAACATCGGTGGCTTCGGCGCGCACTGCCGGAGGAACGTAATCGTATTGGATACCGCGATAGGTGAGTGTCGTTTTCATCGTCTTCGCCCCAAATAATGAACTAGGTGGTTTTTCGTAACTGAGGCGCGTTCCTTCGGGAGACTCTCCCTACTTCCGTCTTCGCTGCCAATGTTCAGGCCGTGGCTTAGCGAAGATGAACGATTTATTTCTGTATCTAATTTAACAGTTTTGCCTCTATGAGGGCAAGTATTTGCAAAAATTTACACAAAAATTCCCTTGACCAAGGTGCAGTTCTTTGGTCAGAAGCCACGAGGGGTCTACAACGCGTCGCTTTTCGAGTTTGCCGTAATGATGAGGTGGCGATCGCGATCGTAGGTTAACCAGCGTTCTTGGCGGAGTTTGCCCAGCAGGCGGGTCATGGTAACGCGACTGGTGCCAATGGCAGTGGCCAACTGCTGGTGGGTCAGGCGAACGCTGTAGCGGCTGCCAAGGGGATGAGGCTCACCTATTTCTGCTTGCAGCAGCAGGAGCAGATGGCGGAGGCGATCTTCGATGCGGCGGTGGCTAGTAATGGCCAGTAACACTTCTGCTTGGCGCAAGCGGCGGGTTAAGCCGCGGACAAGGCTCTGGGTCAAGTTGGGAGAGGACTCCACTTCCGCCATGGAAAAGAGCATCAGTTCTACTTTGGAAAGCGCCTTGGCGTGATAGGCCGTCAGGCTAGAAAAGGGCAGGCCAAAGGCTGTGTTTGGGGTAGCCAAGCCCAAGACCACCTCATCTCCATCGGGGTGAAGCAAATTTAGGAGCACAACCCCCTGACTCACCAGCCAAACCCGTTCCGGTTCCATCCAAATAGACTCCCCTACTCCAAACCTGTAGAGTCGTGAGGAAGTGGGGAGGGTGGTTTCCCGAAAGAGTCCCGCAAAGCGAGGCGGTGAAATGTTGACCATGGCAACAAGACCTCAAGCAAGACCACCAATACTGAATCGCTAGGCTAGAGTATTGGCAGCTTAGATACTTGACCTACAAGGACTCAGAAATAGGCTGAGAAACGCAAGTCAAAGCTCGTTTACACGATAGGAGCTAAACGTAAAGAGGAGTTAAAAGTTTTGTCAATGTTTGGTTAAGCTTTAGCCATGAGGGCAGAAATTGCCTCCAGCAGACCGCGAGCTTTGTTGAGGGTTTCTTCAAATTCCCGCTGGGGATCGGAGTCGGCCACAATGCCAGCCCCCGCTTGCACGTGGATCAGGTGTTGACCCGCAGTGAGGGGTTGTACCACCATGGTGCGAATGGCGATCGCGGTGTTGAGCTGCCCTTCAAAGTCGTAGTAGCCGTAGGCACCGGAGTAGGGACCGCGCCGACAGCCCTCCAGCTCGTGAATAATTTCCATGGCACGAATTTTCGGGGCACCACTGACCGTTCCGGCAGGAAAGCACGCTTGCAGTAAGTCCCAAGCAGTTTTCGTGGGCAAGAGTTCGCCAATGACATTACTGACAATGTGCATGACATGGGAGTAGCGCTCAATGACCATAAACTCTTCCACTTGGACGCTGCCTTGGCGACAGACACGCCCTAAGTCATTGCGCCCCAAGTCCACCAGCATGACGTGCTCCGCCACTTCCTTGGTATCCGCCAGTAGCTCGGCGGCCAACTGCTGATCTTCGGCGTAGGTTCGCCCCCGCTTACGGGTACCGGCAATGGGGCGGACGGTGGCCAGTACTTGCCCGGGGTTCGTGGGGTGGTGCTCCGCTTTGACCATTACCTCGGGGCTAGACCCAATGATCTGCCAAGTGCCAAATTGAAAGTAGGCCATGTAGGGGGAGGGGTTAATCAGGCGTAAGGAGCGATAGAGGGCAAAGGGATCGCCGCTATAGGTCGCACTCAGACGCTGCGAGAGCACCACTTGGAAAATATCGCCAGCGCGAATGTAGTCCTTGGCACGCTCCACATTGGCACAGAACTGTTCGGGGGTGGTGTTACTGGTGTAAATGGGCGCTTGCTGAGCGGGTTGCCAGTGCAGAGGGGTAGCTTGGCTGGGAATACCCGCTTGTAATTGGCTAAGCAGTCGTTCGAGGCGATCGCCCGCGTGGGTGTAGGCGGTTTTGAGGTCACTGGAGCGCGTGTCAGCATAGACCACTGCCCAAATTTTGCGCTTTACTTGGTCAAAAATCAGGATTTGATCCACCTGCATCCACACCCCGTCCGGCAGATCGTCTGGCGTGGCCGGATGGATAGGCACCCGTGGCTCAATCCAGTGAATGAGTTCATAGCCCCAAAAGCCAAAGAGGCCGCCAATGCCGGGGGGCAGTTGGGGAAGTTTCACCGGCTGGTAGGGGGCAAGGCACTGCGCCAGAATGTCAAAGGGGTTGCCCGTAAACGTGGTGACGGTGCCATCGCGATGCGTTTGGGTGGTTTGCTGGCCGCGGGTTTCGAGCACCCACAGCGGATCACAACTTAAGAGGCTATAACGTGCTAGTTGTTCACCACCTTCAACCGACTCTAGCAAAAAGTTATAGGGGCGATCGCGACAGACCCGATACCACGCGGAAACGGGGGTATCCATATCTGCTACCCACTCTTGATAAACAGGAATAAAATTACCGCTGGTGGCAAGGTGACAGAAGGTCGCAAAGTCAGGATACATGGGCACGCTGAGTAAAACCTATACGATTTTCCCTTATTGCGGCGCATTCGCGGCGGCAACAGTAATCTCAACCGCCAGTGTGATGTGGCTTTGGGGTGGCACCTGTAGGAGATCAACACCAGTATTCAAGGCATTGCGGGGCGCCGTCCACGGCTCTAGGCAATAGTAGGGTTTATCTTGGAGTGTCCAAAAGACTAGGGTGGTGAAGGCCGAATCGTAGCGCAAGGTGAGGCAGTACTGCCGCTGCTGGTCGCAGACCTGTGCCCGCTGGCCGTGCAGAGGACGACAGGCTAGGTCTAACTCGGGCGCGCTCCAGTCAAAGGTACCTGCAAACGTTAAGGGCTGCTGCGTTTTTTGATCCACCATGGCGTGAATAGGCAGATCAAAGCGCAGTTGGCTTTTGTCGGTGACTGCAAAGTAGGGGTGCAGGCCAAAACTAAAGGGGAGGGGGGTGTCGGCAGGATTGGCAACTTCAAAGGAGATGGCTAGGGCGTCAGGCCGGAGCCGGTAGGTGAGGGTCAGTTGAAAGGCAAAGGGGTAACCTTGGCGTGTTGCTTCACTATCGCGCAGCCCCAAGCAGAGACTATTCGATTGCTGATCTAAAACGTGCCACGGTAAATCACGGGCAAAGCCGTGCTGCTTCAGGATGTAACTCTGTCCGCCATAGTGAAATCGATTCTCCGGCAAGTTACCACAAATGGGAAACAGCAGCGGAATACCACCCCGCACACTCAGTTCTGGCTGAGCAAAACGCTCGCGATCTAAGTACAGCAGTTCGTGCTCGTGCCATTGCCACCGCGTAATCAGCCCGCCCCGCTCAGGGACAACCTCTAGTCGTGCGTGCTCCGCGTGTAGGGTATAGGGCATGACCATGGGCGTGCTCCATGCTGGCTTCTAGGATACACCGACCGCCTGAGCTACAATAGCGGCAATGCCCTTGGAGGGATTGCCATGAGCTTAAAATTTGCCAGTTTAAACCCCACGCTCCGCTTTTGGCTCACCGTTTTAGTGGCGACATGGCTGTTGGGGCTATTGGGACTGGGCTGGTTGGTACAGTCCTTTGCCGTGCTGTTGCTGATCTTGATGGTGACCCCCGTTCTATTGGTGGCAGGCTTGCAACTGTGGTTGCGCTGGAAACTGGTAACGGCGGCCTGTCCCGTGTGTGGGTTTGAGTTTAGCAGCCTCAATAATAGCCAAACCCAATGCCCCGCCTGTGGAGAAGGATTGGTTGTGCGCGATCGCCAGTTTCAGCGCCTAACCCCGCCCGGAACCATTGATGTTACCGCTGTCGAAGTGAGCTCCAGTGCGATCAATGATTAAGCACAGTGGTATGATCAGCCACAGACCGTGAGTGTGTGGCAGGATGCTCTATGCGACAGTTAAACTTCGTTATGATATTTGTCATTAGTTTGGCGCTGGTTCTCTTTAGTATTCAAAATACCGATCCTGTTAGCATTAAAATTATTGAAGGGAAAACAATTCAAGCCCCGCTTTGCATTGAACTCATTGTGGCCATGGGCATTGGTGCGGTTTTTGCGTGGGTCTTTAGTGTTTGGGTGCAGGTACAACGCATTTTTACAGTGCGGGTGGAAATGGAAGCACGGGATGAGCAAATTGCTCACCTCGAGGAAGATTTAGAACGCTATAAAGCAGCCCTTGAAGAGCAACAACGCCTCCTACCCAGTGTCAGTAGTGCCTCCGTAGAACAGTAGGACGACAGCAGCAAAATTCGTTACCCTATTTGTAGTAATTATGTTTTGTTGTTTTTGATCTGTCCTATGGCTATCTCTCTTGGGGTTGAAAAGAAAAAGTTAAAAAATCCACCCTTGCAACTGCACTACCTTGGCGATCGCGTGCTGCGCCAACCTGCTAAACGGGTGGCCAAAGTGGATGAAAGCATTCGCCAGATTGTTCGTCAAATGTTACAAACCATGTACAGTGCTGATGGCATTGGTTTGGCTGCTCCCCAAGTGGGCATTAACAAACAAATTGTGGTGATTGATATCCACCTAGATGAACCTGAAGTCCCACCCCTAGTGATGATCAATCCTGTGATCAAAGAGGTCAGTGAGGATTTAGAAGTATGCCAAGAAGGGTGCCTGAGCATTCCGGGGGTGTTCTTGGAGGTGCGCCGTCCGGCAATGGTAGCAGTGACCTACAAAGATGAGTGGGGACGACCCCAGAGTTTGATGGCCAGTGGCTTGTTAGCCCGAGCTATCCAACACGAAATTGATCACCTGACCGGCATCATGTTTGTGGATCGGGTGGAAAATCAAGCCCTGCTGCGGCATGAGCTTAAGGAGCATGGGTTTGCCAGCAGTGCGGTGCGCTCCCTTGCTGCTTGAGGATTGCTCCTGTGCTGAAAAGTTATCTGTATTTGTTAGCTGCCTGTGTGGCTGCGATCGCCACGGTTGGCTGTATTTTTGAACTTAGCTCTGGCGAAGCCCAGTTGGGCACCCCTGTCACAACAGGAATTTTAGTGCTGAGTGTGCCCTTGGGGCTAGGCTGTTTTATGACGGCTGTGCGCCTCGGTCGCGCCAGCGATCGCCCCGAAGACTAACTCTGAGACCAACTCTGAACCTATAACCCTAAACTGCCATGTCCCTCACCTATCCTGACGATCTGCAATACCTTGACACCCATGAATACCTTCGCCTTGAAGGGGATAAGGCAACCCTTGGCATTAGTGCTTTTGCCGTGGATCAACTGGGGGACATTGTCTTTGTTGAGTTGCCGGCTGTGGGGGACAGCTTAGAACCCGGTGAACGCTTTGGCACGATTGAATCGGTGAAAGCGGTAGAAGATTTATACGCACCTCTGGCGGGAACCGTCATTGCTGTGAATGAGACCGTTGTTGAGCAGCCGGAGCTCATTGCTGCGGATCCCTATGGCGCTGGTTGGCTGGTGCAAGTCGCAGTCACTACGCCACCCAGCAATACCCTCTCAGCAGCAACCTATCGTGCCCTTGTGGAAGGGGCATAAGGCCGGTGCTGGTTTCCAGTGGGCAGGTCATTGTTGATGGGTTAGCCACTGGCAGTGCCTACGCCCTCTTTGCCCTTGGCTATACGTTGGTGTTTGCCATTTTGGGGATCATTAACTTTGCCCACGGGGCGCTGTTTGCGGTTGGTGCTTATCTCACCTACGCCTTCCTCGGTGGACGCTTTGGCTTTAATGGGCTTCTAGCCAACTGGCAACTGCCCCTGAGTTTGCCCTTCGGCGTGGCTCTTGTCTTAAGCAGTTTGCTGTGCGGCCTGTTGGGGGTGGCCATTGAAGGCCTCGTATTTCGTCCCCTGCGGCGTCGTGGTGCTGATACCCTCCTGACCGTGGTGGCCAGCTTAGGCGTTGCCGTGCTCTTAACGAATTTGATTCAATACCTTGTTGGCGCTGAGGTGTACACCTACCCCGATCAGCTCTACGGCAATTTGCCCTTGACGTTGCACTTGGGGGAGCTGAGCCTGCGCAGCAGCCAGTTTGTTATTTTCAGCGTTTCCTTAGCGCTGATTCTGGCGCTGACCTACTGGGTGAACCATACCCAATTAGGCAAAGCCCTGCAAGCGGTGGCAGAAAATCCTGTAGCGGCGACGCTGGTTGGCATCGATGGCGATCGCATCATTAGCCTGACGTTTTTCATCAGCAGTGCATTGGCGGCAGTGGCTGGCACATTGATGGCCTCGAGCGTGAGTATTACCGGCCCCCAGTTTGGCGTTACCTTTGGCCTGAAAGGGTTAGCTGTCATTGTCTTGGGAGGCCTAGGCAGCTTGCCCGGAACCATGCTGGCGGGGTTTCTCATTGGCTTGGTGGAGGCCATGGTACCAGCGGCGCTCTCCGGCTTCCGCGATGCCGTTGCCTTTGGTATTTTATTTCTGGTGCTGCTGCTGCGCCCCCAAGGGCTTTTGGGGCGACCTCCCCTTGATGAAAAAGTTTAGCTGCGACAGACCCAATCCCAGAGAGGGTGCTGCTGCCCCTGTTGGCGAATGCGCAGAACTTGTTTTTCTAGACGTTGTTGCCACTTGGGCGATCGCCCCCAGACAATATTGCGAGTTTGCCAATAAAGAACGCTCAGGGTCATGCCAATACAAAGAGCTAACCCCAAAGATGGCAAGCGATTAAATAGAATGCCGTAGCGCAGGGCTGCCCATGTAAAATGCTCCTTCAGTAATTCAATCTCGTAGCGAAAACCCCAAAGACTGGCCAGACCCACTGTTAACCACAGGAGAACCACAACACCCCAGCGCATATACACCGTTAGCTGATGCAGACGTTCGACCTGTTGTTGGAAATCTGACTCAATCACACGCGACTCGTTAGCAAGATTAGAGCCCCTACAGGGGCATGTTCACGCTCTAGATTTATTTTATTCCTGATGGCTGACAGCGATCATGGCTGATTTATGCTGTTTTCGGCCAATCAAGAATCATAATAGATCTTTGTTGAAGCTACCTTCATTGCAACGCCGCCATCCATGACCTACAAGCGACTCAGTAACGCCGAACGCCAACACGTTTTCCAGAAGTACCGTCAGGGGGAAACGGTTAAAGACTTAGCCAGCGAGTTTGGTGTCAGCGAAAACACCATTCGCCGCATCGTCAAGCAGATGGAGGCAGAATCCCCTTCCTTGCCGCTGCTAGAGATGGCGGTGAATGCAGCGCCATTAGCCTCCCAAGTACTCGTCAGCGATAGTCCGGAAGAGGATGAACTTGAGGGCGATACCGTTGCTCTTGACGAAGATGACTACGACGACAGTGATGATGACGACCTAGACGAGGATGAAGAGGAACTAGAGGCAATACCCCCAGACCTTGACGGAGTCGAACCCGTAGAGTCACTGGAAATTATGCCCTTAACCGCTGCAACCTTGCCGCGCCCCTGCTACGTGGTTGTTGATCGCCGTGCTGAACTACTGACTCGTCCTTTAGAGGCTTTTAGCGGTTTAGGCCCGCTGTCGCAAGAGGAAGCACAGCAGAATACCCTGCCTATTTTTGATAGCCGTCCAGTGGCACTCCGTTATTCTCAGCAAAATCAGCGCCTCTTCAAAGCCAGTGATGTGCAGTGGCGGAAAACCGTTGTCAAGGTGCCTGATGGCGAAATGCTGCGCAAAGTCACCAGCTACTTACAATCCAAGGGAATTACCCGCTTGCTCTACCACGGGCGTGTATATGCGCTGGATCTAGAATAAGCTAGGGGCAAGTTATTCGGCGCTAGGGAGCCATCCTTAGCTACAGCGAGGAGATAGGTAAATACACTATGAAAGCAATGATCTTGGCCGCCGGAAAAGGCACGCGGGTTCGCCCAATTACCTATACGATTCCCAAGCCAATGATCCCCATTCTGCAAAAACCCGTCATGGAGTTCTTGGTGGAACTGCTGCGCAAGCACGGGTTTAACGAGATCATGGTCAACGTCAGCCACTTGGCTCACGAAATTGAAAGCTACTTCCAAGATGGCCAGCGCTTTGGTGTAGATATCGCCTATTCCTTTGAAGGCTACATTGAGGATGGCGAACTGGTGGGGAAAGCTCTTGGTTCTGCCGGTGGCATTAAGCGTATTCAGGACTTTAACCCCTTTTTCGACGATACGTTTGTTGTCCTGTGTGGGGATGCCCTGATTGATCTGGACTTGACAGCAGCAGTGAAGTGGCACCGTGAAAAGGGGGCGATCGCCACCGTCATTATGAAAAGCGTGCCTCGCGAAGATGTCTCCAGCTATGGGGTTGTGGTGACTGACGAAAATGACCGCATCACCGCCTTCCAAGAAAAACCCAACATTGAAGAAGCCCTCAGCACTAATATCAACACCGGTATCTACATCTTTGAGCCGGAGGTGCTCGACTATGTGCCCTCCAACCAAGAATTTGACATCGGCAGTCAACTGTTTCCCAAACTTGTGGAAATGGGTGCCCCCTTTTATGGGCTGGCTATGGACTTTGAGTGGATTGATATTGGTAAGGTTCCAGATTATTGGCAAGCAGTGCGCAGTGTCCTCAAGGGCACAATTACCAATGTGTCGATTCCGGGGCACGAGCGCTTTCCGGGCATTTATACAGGGCTGAACGTGGCCGTTAATTGGGATAGGGTAACTATTAAAGGGCCAGTTTATATTGGTGGCATGACCAAAATTGAGGACGGCGCCACGATTATTGGGCCGACGATGATTGGTCCCAATTGCCATATTTGTAGCGGTGCTGTGGTCGATAACTGCGTCATTTTTGAGTACTCCCGCTTGGGATCCGATGTGCGTCTTGTGGATAAGTTGGTCTTTGGTCGTTACTGCGTTGATAAAACGGGAACCACGATTGATCTAAAGGCTGCTGCCCTCGACTGGCTCATCACTGATTCCCGCCAAACCGAGATTACCCCTAGCCCCCTCGATCTGAGGGATGTTGTCTCGCCACAGGTGCCCAATTGATTATTAACCACACCTACAAGTTTATTTTTCTGAAAACGCGCAAGACAGCGGGAACCAGTCTTGAAATTGCTCTCTCCCAGTTTTGTGGTGCCGCGGACGTGATCACGCCAATTCGCTGGCAAGATGAGCGCATTCGCCGCCAACTGGGATACCCGGGTCCCCGTAATTTTCGCGCTCCCCTCAAGGACTACCAGCTCGCTGACTGGCTGCGGCTCCTGTACCGAGGTCCCAAGCGGAAGTTTAACACCCACTTCAGTGCCGCAGAGATTAAAGCCGTTGTTGATCCTCAAATCTGGAGCAACTACTATAAGTTCTGCTTTGAGCGCAATCCCTTTGATAAGGCCATTAGCCGCTATTACTGGAATACGCGGGAGCCGCGCCCTCCCATTGATGCGTATTTGCAAACTGTACCTGAGATTCTCTTATCCAATTGGCAGATTTACACCATTGCCGATGAAATTGCCGTGGACTTTGTGGGTCGTTATGAGCGGCTCAGTGAGGATTTGGCGCTGATTCAAGAAAAACTAGGTCTGCCTGCTCCTCTAAACCTACCACGGGCAAAAGGAGGCTACCGCAAAAATCGCGATCACTACAGCCGAGTGCTCAATACAGCGGCGCGGGAGCGCATTGAAACTGTCTGCGCTAAGGAGATTGCCCAATTTGGCTACCAGTGGGAATCAGCTTGACCTGCTCTCCTGAGTAAAAATACTCATTGTTAATGTCAACAATTGTTACAAGAGTGGGCGGGGATCATAAGACTTGTGGAGAACTCCTACGAACCGCTGACATTTCCTAGCATCCTCGGGGGCGATCGCAGTAGGTTGAGGATCAGTACAGGGCACGCTTCTAGCCGTTATCCCTAGGGTTCAGTGCAACAGGACGACGGCTGAGGCATGATGAGCCAGTCTAGTCAGCGGTGCCTCTGTGCAAACGCAAAACCTAATCCAAGAATGCCTATGAAAGTTGGGGTCGTTAAAGAACGCGAAGTGGGAGAACAACGAGTTGCTCTTATTCCCGATGTGGTGGCCAAGCTGGTGCAGCAGGGTTACACGATCTGCGTGGAAGCGGGAGCGGGCGACATGGCTCACTTCAGCGATGATGAGTATCGAGCGGCCGGGGCACAGATCTACCCCTCAATAGAGGAGGTCTGGGGTGGCGTTGATGTGTTGCTGAAGGTTTCCCCGCTGCGGGATCGGGAAGTGGAGTGGATTCGCCCCGGAACTACGCTGATTAGTTTTCTCAATCCTCTGGGGAACCCTTGGCAGATGCAGCATCTTGCAGAGCGCCATATCACAGCATTTGCTTTGGAATGTATTCCCCGTACCAGTCGGGCGCAAAGCATGGATGCCCTTTCCTCTCAAGCGGCGATCGCGGGCTATGCTGCCGTGCTCTTGGCCGCCTCGAATTTGCCACGCTTTTTCCCGATGCTGACCACTGCTGCTGGTACCATTCCCCCTGCCAAAGTGTTTGTGATTGGGGCAGGTGTGGCCGGATTGCAGGCGATCGCCACCGCCCGGCGGTTAGGGGCTGTTGTTGAAGCCTTTGATATTCGCCCCGCCGTCAAAGAGGAAGTTCAGAGCCTTGGTGCCAAATTTGTCGAGGTAAACCTTGAGGAAGACACCGTTGCTGCCGGAGGCTATGCCAAAGAAGTCTCCGAGGCGGCCAAACATAAAACCCAAGAGGCCATTGCTGAGCACGTCCACACTGCCGATGTCGTCATCACAACAGCGCAAATTCCAGGAAAACCTGCCCCCCTATTAGTCACCGAGCGGATGGTGGCAAGCATGAAACCCGGTTCCGTCATTGTGGATTTAGCAGCGGAGCAAGGAGGCAACTGTGCTTGCACCGAGCCCGGTCGCTCTATCTGTCACCAGCGGGTGACCATCATTGGCGCGGTCAACCTGCCTTCTTCGATGGCCATTCATGCTAGCCAAATGTATGCCAAAAACATTGCCACATTTTTGAAGTACCTCGCACCGGATCAACACTTGCAGTTGAACTTTAGCGATGACATTATCGATGCGGCCTGTATTACCCACGAAGGTCACGTCCGTAATCCCCGGGTTCTGCAACTCCTTCATCCTGTCGATAGCTTAGCCGTGAGCGTTTGAACAATGATGTAGTTAATGGATTAGCTCTTTAGAGGTTTGATTTTTATGACAGATCCGATTCTTGCTGGTCTGATAATTTTTGTGCTGGCTAGCTTTGTGGGCTTTGAGGTGATTAACAAGGTTCCGCCCACCCTTCACACCCCCCTGATGTCCGGCTCAAATGCCATCTCCGGAATTGCCGTCATTGGGGCTCTCCTCATGGCCGGGAGTGGCCACAGTTTGCTAACGGTTGCCCTAGGTTTTATTGCGACGGTCTTGGCCACCGTCAATGTGGTGGGAGGCTTTTTAGTCACCGACCGAATGTTGCAAATGTTTAAGCGGTGAGGTAACCCTCAATGGATTGGATAACACGCATTCAAGACTTAAGCTATTTGGCAGCGGCTGCCCTGTTTATTGTCGGTCTCAAGCAATTAGGCTCACCCGCAACAGCTCGGCAAGGGAATCGTCTGGCTGCCTTGGGGATGTTTCTGGCCATTGTCGTCACGCTGCTAGATCAGCAAATCGTTAGCTTTACGGGTATTTTAGGGGCCATTGGCTTGGGCAGCGTGATTGGTGCGGTAGCAGCCTACAGGGTAGAGATGACAGCGATGCCGCAGATGGTGGGGCTACTCAACGGCTTGGGTGGTGCTGCCTCTGCCTTAGTGGGCATTGGTGAATTTTGTCGCCTTGTTGCTTCTGGCCAACCCCTCCCCCTCAGTACCCTTGTCACCATTATTTTGGGAGTGCTCATTGGCGGTGTCACCTTAACTGGTAGCTTAGTGGCCTTTGGCAAATTACAGGGATTGATTTCGGGCACACCAGTGCTCTTTCCCCTGCAGCAGGGGATCAATTTAGCCTTACTTGGTGCATTTTTTGCCACGAGTGTTGTGATTTGGCTTGATCCATCCCAAATGGGTGTTTTTTGGAGCCTAGTGGCAATTTCCAGTCTCTTGGGAATTCTGTTTGTGCTTCCGATTGGTGGCGCAGATATGCCCGTGGTGATTTCACTATTGAACTCTCTGTCGGGCTTGGCTGCCAGCGCTGCTGGATTTATTGTTGGCAATAGTATGCTCATTATTGCCGGTGCCTTAGTGGGGGCTTCGGGTTTAATCCTCACTCAGATCATGTGTAAGGCCATGAATCGCTCCTTGGCCAATGTGCTCTTTAGTGGTTTTGGGGGCAGCAATTCCCAAGCATCTGGGGGTGCCATCCGCTCTGCCACAGCCAAATCTGTTCGCACCATTGACCCTGAAGAAAGTGCCATGATGCTCGGCTATGCCAAATCGGTAGTTATTGTTCCGGGCTACGGTATGGCAGTAGCGCAAGCGCAGCATAGTGTCAAAGAATTGGCCGATCAACTGGAGCGGCTAGGGGTGGATGTCAAGTACGCGATTCATCCCGTTGCAGGTCGGATGCCGGGGCACATGAATGTGCTGCTGGCGGAAGCTAATGTACCCTACCCGCAACTCAAGGATATGGAGGACATTAACCCTGAGTTTGAGCACGTGGATGTTGCCCTCGTGATTGGTGCGAATGATGTCGTCAACCCCGCTGCCCGTACCAACCCCGGTAGTCCGGTCTATGGAATGCCCATTTTAGAGGTGGATCGGGCACACCACACCATTGTCATTAAGCGCAGTTTGAGCCCCGGTTTTGCGGGTATCGATAACGAGTTGTTCTACAAAGATAAAACACTGATGATGTTTGGCAATGCTAAAGAGGTACTCAACAACCTCATTGCGGAAATCAAGCACCTCTAGCAACCAGTGGTCATCACTGTCCGCTCAAAGACAGTGCGGATACTTTCAAGGTCGAACTGATCAAGGCGATCCAGTACCCAATGACAACGGCGTTGCAGCATGTGGAAGGGGTATGTATGGGCAACCCCCATCACCCTCATCCCCGCCGCTTTTGCCGCTGCAATCCCTGCAAAGGTGTCTTCAATAACAAGGCAATCGCTAGCCTGAAGGGCTAACTGCGGAAACTGGTTCTGGAGGTGAGTCAATGCCTGCTGGTACGGCTCGGGATCAGGCTTGCCTTGGCAGACTGTTTCAGCGCTAACAACACAGTCCACCGCTACCTTCCCCCGCTCCAAAGCCACGTTCACTTCTGAACCCAGAGCCCCTGTGACAATAGCCAGTTTTAGGCCAGCAGCCCGCAACTGCTGCAATAGGGGCAACGCACCAGCAAAAAAAGGCAATGGATCACTCTTGCGCAGCCAGTCTTCGTAGGCGGCTGCTTTTTGGCGAATGAGCTTATCTAAATATTCCTCAGAAACAGCACGACCGCGGCGACTCAGGAGGTTATCGAGACAGGCGCGATCGCTCCTGCCAAGGCAAAACTGATCGTACTCTCCCCGCTGGGGGCGGAGGTTTTCCTGTAGCAGGATTTGATCAACTAAGGCGGCATGGATGGGCTCGTCGTCCAAGATGACGCCGTTAAAATCAAAAAGAACTGCCTTGAGGGGCATAGCTACACAAGTTCAGGAAATAATTGCTGAATACGCTGCTGGAGCTGATCAGCATCGCTCAGGTGAGCGGTCTCTGGTGTATCGCGCATGAGGGATTCACCCACTAAGACGGCTTGCGCTCCGGCGGCAGCCACCCGATCAATATCTGCCCGTTCATGAATACCAGATTCACTGACAACGACAAGGTCGCGATCCCTCAATTGCTTCCCATAGGCACTGAGGAGAGTCTCGGTTGTGGCCAGATCGACACTAAAGTCGGTAAGGTTGCGATTATTAATGCCAACAAGCTGCACCTCCTCAAGGGTAAGAACTCGCTCCATTTCTGCAGCGGTGTGGACTTCAACTAAAGCTGCCATCCCCAAGCCTTGGGCAATGCGTAAAAAGTAGCGCAAATCGTGATCCGAAAGAATGGCTGCAATCAGCAATACTGCATCTGCCCCTCGCAACCGCGCTAGGAACATTTGGTAGGGGTAGATAATGAAGTCCTTACACAAGAGGGGCACGTCAACCGTCTGACGAATAGCTTCGAGGTAGCTAAAACTGCCTTGGAAAAATTCGCTATCTGTGAGTACGGATAGGCAAGTGGCACCAGCACTGACATAGGCTTGGGCGATCGCCACCGGGTTAAAGTTTTTGCGGATGACACCTTTGCTGGGGGAGGCCTTTTTCACTTCTGCGATGAGAGCAGGTTGGGTAACACCAGAGCGCAAGGCATCGAGAAAGGAGCGGGTGGGAGGCGCACTCAGAACTTGACGTTGCAACTCAGGCAGAGGTAGGTGTTCCCGCAGTTGCTCAACCTCTTTTTCCTTGTGCCAAACAATCTTTTCCAGAATATGGCGGGGGGCATCATCGGCGAGGGGCACTTGGTAGTGGAGGTTACGAACCGTCACAGCAGGATTCGGGGGACGGCGGCGAATTGGCATAGGTTGTCTCGGCAAATGTGGATTTTCTTATCTTTTATACCTTATAGCAATCGCTGCAAAACCCACTCCTTTGGGGGTAACAATCAGTTTTCGCCTAAGATGGGGGTATGCGCGATAATCTCTGCAAATACCTTGCTGAACACTATCCCACTGCCTTTACCCAATGACTCCTCTCCACAAGTCTCCATCCTCAAAACCGAACTGAGCGTAGAACCCATCCGCGCTGATTCCGTCACCTTTGTCCAAACCCAAAACTGCATTCTGCGCCTTGAATTTCAAGTCGAGCCGCAGACCGAACCACCCCTGCCCTTGCGCATGCTGGATTACTGGGTACGGCTGCAGCGTCAATATCAGTGCGAGATTGTACAAGTGCTGATTTTATTGCGGCGGACAACGGTGAATGTACCCGATGCCTTTGAATCAGCAACAACCCTTCACCGCTACCGCATCATTAAACTCTGGGAAGAAGACCCGCAGCAATTTTTTCACGCTGTTACCCTTTGCCGTCTTAGCGCAGACCGACAATAGTGAGGCATTAGTGCGAGCGGTTGCCGAACAGGTGAATCAAATTGAGCCAGAGCAAGAGCGGCGGGAGTTAAGTACCGTCGTGCAACTGATGGCTGGGCTACCGTACAAGAAAGAGCTCATCGAGTCAATTTTTCGGGAGGGGAAGAAGCTCGCTCGTTGATCCTGCGTCTATTACATCGACGACTCGGCACCTTACCTGAGGAGGCCGTCAATCCGATTCGAGAATTGTCCCTTGAGCAACTTGAAGCCTTGGGAGAAGCGCTACTAGAGTTTCAGTCGCTGCCAGATTTAGAGACATGGCTAGGCTCCTAGGCTTAGACACTGATCCAGTGAGGGAGAATGTTTTTGACAACACTTTTGGTCTAAGCCTTCGCAAATTAAGCATTCGCTTGTCTAGATGGCGGGTTGCTGCACTGCTTGCGCTGTCGTTGGCTTACCCACAGGTACGCGCACCATTTGGCCAAATTGCTCAAGAATTACGGCAGGTACAGTGTCATAAGCCTCAATTGAGCGCACGAGTACAGTGCCAGCAATCGTGTCTCCTACTTGGACAGTGCGGGTAACATTTTCTTTGGGGGAGCGAACTACTGCCTGTAGCCGACCATTGATGGCAGCTACTCCAAAAACTTGCACTGCTTGGGCATCTACTGGCGGTGGTGGTGGGGGAGGCGGTGGCGGTAAAACTGCTGTGCCACCAGTGACTCCATTGCCATTACCACCATTCTTGGTATTGCCATTACCACCGTTGGTTATGCCATTCTCTTCTGGCCTTCCGGAAACGGGTACAGGTTCAACAGGTTCAAAGGGATTGGAGCGACCGACACCCGATAGTCCAGCTACATATTCTTTCGGATTGGTGGGCGGCGTTAGGGTGGCAATCGCAGAAACAGAGGTTACTGGCGTTGGTTCAGGTGTGGCTTCCGCGCCAGCTACTGGCTCTTGGGGCGGTGGTTCAATAACTACGGTTTCACTGACCAACAATCCGCAACCACCTATGGCAAGTGCCATGAACCCAGTGGCGATCGCGGTGGCAATGGGTCGCTGTTCCGACATTGGTCTCCTACCCCTCTGAAGAGTTGCCGATGGGATGTTTAGCCTCTTTATTACTATAAAACCTACTGCTGAGGGGGATCGCCTATGCAGAGGCAGTTACTAAAGTGTCCTGCCACTTCCAGCCTAAAGCCAAGCGCTTAAGCCTGCTCCCTCTCGTCGCGCCTTCAATTTCGTTGACAGGTTACAGATTGAAGTACAGTAAAAGATTGCTGCTCTTTAGACATCAATGACCACTGCGTATCGAATTGCTGTACTGGCTGGGGACGGCATCGGCCCTGAAATTATGGCGGTTGCCCTTAAGGTTTTAGAGGCGATCGCCCCCCGTTTTGACTTGGAATTTGAATTTGTGCCTGCCCTAATGGGCGGGTGCGCCATTGATGCAGTGGGAGAGCCTTTACCGGCTGCCACCCTAGAGTGCTGCCGCCAAAGCGATGCCGTCTTGTTGGCGGCCATTGGCGGCCCTCAGTGGGACACCCTGCCGCGTCATTTGCGACCGGAAACCGGCTTACTCGGCTTGCGCTCTGGCTTGGGATTATTTGCGAATTTACGCCCCGCTAAAATTTTGCCCCAACTCATTCATGCGTCTTCCCTGAAGCCGGAGGTGGTGGCAGGGGTTGATCTGATCGTCGTGCGAGAACTGACTGGCGGCATTTACTTTGGTCAGCCCCGAGGCATTTTTACAACGGCATCGGGCGAAGCCCGGGGTGTCAACACCATGGCCTACACGGCGGCAGAAATAGACCGCATTGGCCGCGTTGCTTTTGAAACAGCCCGCAAGCGGGGGCGTAAGCTCTGCTCTGTGGACAAAGCCAATGTGCTGGAGGTTTCCCAACTGTGGCGCGATCGCCTCACTGCCTTGGCTAGCGAGTATCCCGATGTAGAACTGAGCCATCTCTACGTTGATAATGCGGCAATGCAACTGGTGCGAGCTCCAAAACAGTTTGACACCCTCGTGACCAGTAATCTCTTTGGCGATATTCTTTCTGACATTGCCGCGATGCTCACCGGGAGTATTGGCATGCTACCTTCTGCCAGCCTTGGTGCCAGTGGTCCAGGTCTTTTTGAGCCAGTTCATGGATCCGCTCCCGATATTGCTGGCCAAGATAAGGCCAATCCCCTTGCGATGGTGCTCAGTGCCGCGATGATGCTGCGCTATGGCCTGAATCAACCAGCAGCGGCAACTGCCATTGAAAACGCTACCCTTGCTGTTTTGGAGCAGGGTTATCGCACAGGGGATCTAATGACTGAGGGTTGTACCGTTGTGGGCTGTCAGGCCATGGGAGAGCTCTTGGTTGCTGAGTTAACCCGTTAAAAAAGCTGCAACCCCCTATAACCGCCGCTAATTAAAACTTTGGTAAGATATTACCTTAAATTCAGTTAGGTTTTTAGCCATGCGGCGGATGTCCCAACTAGAGAGAGTGGTGGAGCCCTTTCTCTGGTACTTTCGTATTTTTGTGATTATTCCCGTTATTTTTAGCCTTCTGAGCACGTTTGCTCTGTTTATTCTGGGCAGTCACGAAATTCTGCAAGGGTTGGGCATTCAATTTCGCAACTATGGGGATTCCACCATCTACGTTAAAACCTTAGGTTATATTATTACCGGCATTGATCTGTATTTGATCGGCATTATTTTACTGCTATTTGCGCTTGGTATTTACGAACTATTTATTTCTAAAATTGATGCAGGCTTATCTCGTGATGATAACACAGATATTTCCCTAATGCAGTCTCAGAGTCTAGATAAACTCAAGGATAAAATCTTAAAAACTATCGTCATGGCTTTGGTCGTTACCTTCTTTAAGCAGCTTATTTCCTTCAATGTCCAAACTCCTCTCGATTTACTATTTTTAGCGGCATCAATTTTAATTATTGCAACTAGTACCTATCTCATGTATCGTGTGAGTTCCGAAACCCATCACTAAAGCAATGGCACCACACAGTTCATCCGGCCAAAATTCTACTGACTGAGTTCCAAGAAGAATTGCTCTATGAATCAACTGCTAAACGCTCGCTTAACCTCTGCAGTTCTGATTATGATTGGGGTTGTCTTATTTTTCCTGCTGAATGCTGTGGTCGTGATCAATCCTGGCCAAGTAGGGGTGCTCAGCATTCTTGGTAAGGCACAGGATGGCCCGCTTCTTGAAGGTTTGCACTGGAAGCCCCCCTTCATTTCAACGGTAGATATTTACGATGTCACCGTGCAAAAGTTTGAAGTTCCCGCCGAAAGCGCCACCAAGGATCTGCAGGATATTACCGCTAGTTTTGCCATTAATTTTCGCCTTGATCCGCTGGCTATTGTCGATGTGCGACGCACCCAAGGTACCCTTGAAAATATTGTTGCTAAAATCATTGCTCCCCAAACCCAAGAAGCCTTCAAAATTGCCGCTGCTCGGCGTACAGCGGAGGAAGCCATTACGAAACGCGATGAACTCAAAGAAGATTTTGATACTGCCTTGGGCGATCGCCTTGCGAAGTACCACATCATTGTTCTTGACACCAGTGTCGTTAATTTAGATTTCTCAGATGAATTTTCTAAAGCGGTAGAAGATAAACAAATTGCTGAGCAGCGAGCGCAGCGCGCCGTCTATGTGGCGCAGGAAGCCGCCCAACAAGCGCAAGCGGAAATTAACCGCGCTCAAGGGAAAGCGGAAGCCCAGCGCTTGCTTGCGGAAACCCTCAAAACAGCCGGTGGGCAACTGGTTTTACAAAAAGAAGCCATTGAGGCTTGGCGAGAAGGCGGAGCCCACGTGCCGGATGTGTTGGTCATCAACGGTGAGGGGTGCACGCCGCCCTTTTTCTTGAACTTGGCAAGTCCCGCAACAAAATAGGGCAAATTAAGCTGAATTTTTTGGGGTGAGCGATCGCCCAAATCCCGCCTAGAATTGAGATGAGTAGCCCAACTCCCATCCTAGACGTTCCTCAATACGTAGCCATGACTTCTGCCGTTGCCACCCTTGCACCCAACCAGCAAATTTTGCCGCTTACTGCCGAAACGAACGCCCGTGGACACCTTGTCATTGGGGGTTGTGACGTTGTCGAACTGGTGGCGCAGTTTGGTTCCCCGCTGTACATCCTCGATGAGGTGACGTTCCGCGCTGCTTGTCGGCAGTATGTTGACACCCTCCAGCAGAGTTACGCTGGTGAAACCTTAGTGCTCTATGCCTCTAAAGCATGGAATTCTTTAGCCACCTGCGCCTTAGCCCACAGCGAGGGTCTTGGGATTGATGTTGCTTCTGGCGGCGAACTTTACACAGCCCTGAGCGCCGGTGTTCCTGCCTCGAAGATTTATTTCCACGGAAACAACAAGTCACCCCAAGAACTGCTCTACGCCCTTGATGTTCACTGCACGATTGTGGCCGATAACTGGTTAGAGCTAGAGCGCCTAGCAGCCTACGCCCAAGAGCATGATTTGGCTATGCCACCGCGGGTGATGCTGCGCCTGACGCCGGGCATTGAGTGCCACACCCACGAATACATCCGCACGGGTCACTTAGATAGTAAGTTTGGCTTTGATCCCCAACAATTGCCGGAGCTGCTCCGATTTGCCAAAGATCATCCCAACCTAGACTGGGTGGGTCTCCATGCCCACATTGGCTCCCAGATTTTTGAGCAGCAGCCCCATATTGACTTGTGTTCTGTCCTTGCCGACTGGCTGCAAGCAGCACGGGAAGCACTCCTGCCCATGCGAGAGGTGAATGTGGGGGGTGGCCTCGGGATTCGCTACGTGGAATCGGACAATCCGCCAGCGATCGCCACTTGGGCAAAAACCATTAGCGAGCATCTTAGCGAAGCCTGCCGCAGTCGTCACCTAGCATTGCCAAAACTCATCTGCGAACCCGGGCGCTCAATTGTTGGCCCTGCTGCCGTAACCGCCTATACCGTTGGCAGTCGCAAAACCATTCCTAATCTGCGTACCTATGTTGCTGTGGATGGGGGTATGTCGGACAACCCCCGCCCCATTACCTACCAAGCCCAATACACAGCCCTGTGCGCCAATCGCATGACCGCCGCTGCCACCGAAACTGTGCGCATTGCTGGGAAACACTGCGAATCCGGCGATATTTTGCTGCCGGAGGTCACCTTACCGCCCTTACAAGCGAACGATATTTTGGTTGTCGCCAGTACGGGAGCCTACAACTACAGTATGGCCTCGAACTACAACCGTCTGCCTCGCCCAGCGGCTGTCCTCGTCAACAACGGCGAAGCCAACCTGATCCTGCAGCGGGAAACCTACGCCGATCTGACTGCTCACGATGTCTTGCCACTGCGGTTAAGCCCCAATCACCTTTAGGAGGACAAGAGGAGTGGGATGATCGGCCTCCTAGGATTTCTACCGTGGCCACTGGTGTCCTCCGAAACCCAAGCCCGCATCAAAATGCTAGTGGATGTGGTCTTGGTGTTGGTGTTGACCTACGGCATTCTGCGGGTGATTGCCGAGCGGCGAACCCTGTGGATGGTGCGTGGCTTTATCTTCCTTATTTTTGCTGCCTCCTTGAGCCGAGCCATCGAACTCAACTTCCTCACGTTTGTGCTGAATAACCTTGTTGTCGGGTCAGCGGTGGCGCTAGCGGTCATTTTGCAGTCAGAGATTCGCATTTTTTTAGAGCAGTTGGGGCGCGGCCAATTCTTAGGTCAACCCAAGGTAGCGTCAACCTTGACTAATAACGCTGTTGACCTAATTGTCACTGCGGTGAAAGAACTGTCTCAGGATCGCACAGGTGCTTTGATTCTTTTGGAAACGCACACTCAGCTCAACCCCCAAGACTTTACCCATGCGGGTATTCCGTTGCAGGCTCGCCTTTCGCCCGAGCTGATCACCTCGATTTTTCAGGTGAATTCGCCCCTGCACGATGGGGCAATTTGGGTGCGGGGCAGCGAAGTGGTGGCCGCCAAGTTGATTTTGCCGCTGTCAGAGCGCACCGGTCCGTGGCAGTTAGGAACGCGCCACCGTGCTGCTTTAGGGATCACCGAGCGGATTAGTCACTGTGTGTGCGTGGTGGTTTCGGAGGAAACTGGCTCAATTTCCCTTGCTTTTAAGGGAGAGCTTCAGCGTCCCCTGACGAGCAGTAAACTAGGGGAGTTGCTGCGGCAGTACGTGCAGGAGGAAAGGGCAGGAACTTCCAAGCCCAGTCAACGTCACCGCAGCTTAAAATTCTGGAAAATAGTATGGCCTCGTCGCTAATTGCTGCCTATTGGATGTACCCATGACCCTACAGCCCCATTCCTTGACGACCCTACCGGAGGATCTGGATCCTGAACGGCTGCCGCGCCATGTGGCGGTCATTATGGATGGCAACGGGCGCTGGGCGCAACAACGCCGCTTGCCCCGCATTATGGGACACCAGCAGGGAGTCGATACCCTGAAGGAATTGCTGCGCTGCTGCAAAGACTGGGGCATCGAAGCCTTAACCGCCTATGCCTTTTCCACCGAGAACTGGGGCCGTCCTTTACCGGAAGTGGATTTTTTAATGACCTTGTTTGAACGGGTTTTGCGGCGGGAACTAGAGGAAATGGTGGCTGAAGGCGTGCAAATTCACTTTGTGGGGGATTTGGCTTGCTTACCCCCCTCGCTACAAGCCGAAATTAAACGGGCAATGGCCGCGACGGCGCATAACCAAAAAATTAAGTTTGTTGTGGCTACGAACTACGGCGGGCGACGGGAAATTATTCAAGCCTGCCGTTCCTTGGCTGCACAAGTGAAAGCGGGGCTGCTGGATCCAGCGGATATTGACGAGGTGCTCTTTGAACGGCATTTATACACGGGTGGGATGCCGGATCCGGACTTACTGATTCGCACCAGTGGTGAAATGCGAGTGAGTAACTTTTTACTGTGGCAGGTGGCCTACGCCGAAATTTATGTAACGGAAACGCTCTGGCCTGACTTTAACCGCGAAGCCTTTCATGAAGCACTGCGCAACTTTCAGCAACGCCACCGTCGCTTTGGTCGCCTTTAAGGGCACAAGGGGAGTCGTTTCATCCGACAATAGAAAAGTCGAGAGCAAATCTCACCCGCGTTGGAGTTGCTTGTGGCCCCCCAGTTACGCATTTATGTGCCGCCCCATCCCCTGATTAAACACTGGTTAACGGTGGTGCGGGATGTGAACACCCCCAGTTCCCTCTTTCGAGTGGCGATGACAGAGTTGGGTCGCTGGTTGGCCTACGAGGCAGTACGGGACTGGTTACCAACGGTGGAAACAGTGGTGGAAACTCCCCTTGCGGCCACATCAGCGGTGGTTGTGGATCCACAGGTGCCCGTCGTGGTGGTGCCGATTCTGCGGGCAGGCTTGGCGCTCTTGGAAGGGGCTCAAGGGGTGCTGCCAACAGCGACAACGTACCATTTGGGAATTGTCCGCGATGAGAAAACCCTTGCTCCCTCCTGTTACCTAAATAAGTTTCCGGAACGGTTTGACCCCCAGACCCGCGTGCTCATTAGCGAGCCAATGCTGGCAACCGGTGGCTCAATTATGACGGCCATGACGGAACTCACCGAGCGGGGGATTGATCCAGCCCTTGTGCGGATTATTTCTGTGGTGACGGCCCCCCCCGCGTTGCAAAAGCTGGGTACCCATTTCCCCGCTGTCCAGGTCTATGCGGCCACGATTGATGAAGGCTTAAATGAGCAAGGTTTCATTGTACCCGGGTTAGGGGATGCGGGCGATCGCGCCTTTGGTACTGCCTAATCCGGCCTTACAGCGTTTTTTCAGAGGAATCACAATGGTTACTGTTGTTACCGTACCAGCAACAACGGCGAATTTAGGGCCTGGCTTTGACTGTTTGGGGGCGGCGTTAACCTTAACCAATAGGTTTACCTTCTCGGTGAGCGATCGCCCCTACGTGGTGGTTCATGGTGCCGAGGCTGCTGGGGTGGCCAGTAGCCCTGACAACTTAGCCTATCGTGCCTATTGTCGTCTTTACGAGCATTTGGGTCGGGAGGCACCACCCGTCTATTTGGAAATTGAGTTGGGGGTGCCCTTGGCGCGGGGGTTAGGCAGTTCGGCCACAGCAATTATTGGCGGATTAGTGGGTGCGAATCGTTTGGCGGGGTTTCCCCTCAGTCATGCCGAAGTCTTGCAGTTGGCGATCGCCCTCGAAGGCCATCCCGATAACGTTGTGCCCGCCCTGTTGGGGGGCTGTCGCCTAGCGGTGCAAGGACAAGAGTGGCATTGGATCGAAATTCCTTGGGACGCGGATGTGGTGCCCATTGTGGCAATTCCCAACTTTGAGCTAGCCACAGAAACCGCACGGCAGGTCTTACCCACCACATGCAGCTACGCCGATGCCATCTTTAACATCAGTCATTTGGGAGCACTGCTGCGGGGGTTAGAGACGGGGCAGCGAGAGTGGTTACAGGTTGCCCTTGCGGATCGGCTGCACCAACCCTACCGGGAGTCCCTCATCAAGGGGTATGCAGAGCTTCAGCAAGCGGCTGTGGCAGCTGGTGCCTACGGCTTAGTCATCAGTGGGGCAGGGCCGACGCTACTGGCACTGGGGGATCCTGTGAGCGCCCCCACTATTGCCAAGGCTTTGCAGGACACTTGGGCAACACTGGGCGTGCAGGCGCGGGTTGAGGTGTTAGCGGTGCAGCAGGAGGGAACCACGGTGCGCGATCGCTAGTCAAAGCATGAGGAAATTTTATCAGTGGAGAATATTAGAATGCCCTTGCGTTTAGCAGTATTCATGGCTTTGGTGGCGGGCAGTGTGGTGACTGTTGCCATTGGCGTGCGCGCTGATGATGACATTCGCACCACCCTCACGGGTAAGATCACGAGCCTCTTGGAGGATGACGAAGTGATGATTGAGGCGAATAATCAGCGCTACAAACTAGATTTACCCGATGCTTGCAAACCGGCTCTGCGCAATGGCACGTTGAAAGTGGGCAGCACTATTACTGCCAGTGGTGAACTGGATCGGAGCGATCGCGAAATGGATGTCAGCAGCGTTCGCATCGGCAACCGTCAAATTTGCCCCTAGTTGCGCACGCCAAAGGGCACATGGACGGAGGGAATATCCCCGGCGGCAGATTCAATGTGGGTCATCTGATCATCAAAGAAAATGTGGGGCTTGAGCTGCTTGAGCACCCGCACTTTCTCAATGCCACCTAAAAAGAACGTTTCATCGGGCGTAACACCCCAGCTATTGAGGGTGGTCACGACCCGCTCGCTGGCCAAGATATTCCGCGCCGTTACAATCGCAATCCGCAGCAGACGTTGATAATTCGAGTCTTGTTGTTCCCGCGCCATTTCTAGTTTTTGAAAGGCAGCCAACTTCTTAAACAGATCACTCAGCGGTCCGGGGTTGTGGGGAACGGTGGCGTGCTGGATTTCGTGGGCATGGAACTGCTCCAGATCACCATCGCGAAACACAGTTTCTGCCTCGTCATCGGCAATCACCCCATCAAAGTCAAAGGCAATCCGCAGTTCCGCATCTGCTTCGTTATCGGTAACGCCGGAAGGAATGACGAGACCCGCTGGATAACCCGCGGCGATCGCCCGGTGCACATCCTCAGCATTGGCCGAAAGAAACAGCGACACATTAAAAGCGGGAATGTAGGGATGGGGGGATTTACCCCCGAGGAACGCGGCGCGGGTAATGTTCAAGCCGTAGTGCTGGATGGAGTGGAACACCCGCTGACCCGTGTCGGGATCGTTTTTCGAGAGCAGGATCACCTCCACCGGCTCTTGATCGGGATAGGCGCGGTTTAGATTCAGAAAACGGCGAATAAAGGGAAAAGCCACCCCGCGCGGCAAAATGTCGTACTTTTTCTGGCGCTGGAACAGACGGTAGGCTTCCTCCCCTTCGTTGCGAAAGATGGCGTCGGACTCCGTCAGGTCAAAGAGGGCGCTGGAGGCAACGCCAATCACCAGTTTGTCTTGGATGGCATAGCCCATTGCTGGCTAGCGACACAGGGAAATGAGGGGTTGGCGCAAGCTCTGCATCAACTCATCAAACTGATCTGGCGTGAGGGATTGGGCACCATCGGAGAGGGCTTTCGCCGGGTTGGGATGCACCTCAATCATCAGGGCATCGGTTCCGGCAGCAACGGCAGCCTTGGCCATCGCGGGGACAAATTCTGCCCAACCAGTGCCGTGGCTGGGATCAATCATAATTGGCAGGTGGGTGAGCTTGCGCAGTACTGGAATGACCGACAGGTCAAGGGTATTGCGGGTATATTCGCGGTCAAATGTGCGGATACCGCGCTCGCAGAGGATCACGTTGGGGTTCCCCGCTGCCAAAATGTATTCCGCTGCCATGAGCCACTCATCAATGGTGGCCGACATCCCCCGCTTGAGGAGGACGGGTTTAGACTGCGCCCCCACCCGTTTGAGCAGGGCAAAGTTTTGCATATTGCGGGCACCAATTTGCAGCACATCCGCCACTTCGGCAATTTTTTCCAGATCCGCCGCATCCATGACCTCGGTGATAATGCCCAAACCCGTCTCAGCCTTAGCAGCAGCCAGCAGATCCAGAGCACTTTCGCCATGGCCTTGGAACGCATAGGGAGAGGTACGCGGTTTATAGGCTCCCCCCCGCAGAAACTTCGCGCCAGCGGCTTTAACGCGGCGAGCGGTTTCAATAATCATGGCTTCGTTTTCCACCGAGCAGGGGCCGGCCACCACCACCACCTCGTGCCCCTCGCCAAACGTCACCGCACCGTTGGGAGTGGGCACCACGACTTCACTGGGTTCACCGTGGCGGTATTCCCGACTGGCGCGCTTGAAGGGTTGCTCGACCCGCAACACATGCTCAATCCACGGGCTAATTTCCTGAATCTGGAGCGGATCCAGTTCCGCCGTTTCCCCCACAAGGCCGATCACCACCTTGTGCTTGCCGACAATGCGTTCGGGACTTAAGCCCCACGTGCGCATTTCTGCACTCACCCGTTCAATTTCATCCCCCGGTGTCCCCGGTTTGAGAACAATAATCATCGGCTTGCTGATCCCCAGTAATTGACTTAGGGTTTGATTGTATTGTGCCAAATTGCTTTCGTTCTGCCTATGGGACGTCTCTCAGATGGGTTACGCTTTACGCTCTCGTTTGCCATTGCCGCCGTGGTGATCCTGTCGCTGTGGGGGGTAATGCTGGGGTCAATGTCCACCTCGGAGCCGCCCTTGGATTTGACGGGGGCGATCGCCATCGATGATCCACAGTTTGAGAGGGAACCCACAACACTAACGCCTGATCCGCTAGCCCCTGCCACCCTTCCCCTGCAACGGAGTAATGGTGCGGCCTATGAACAGCTCTTTGCCCAGGTGCGGCAACAGCATCAACGGTGCCCCAGTGCCCCGCCATGGTACAGCGTGCCTGCCCATCCCACGAACTTTGGCGATCGCTTCCGTACTGATATTCACGGTCAAGTCCTGAAACAAGAACCCATTATCGTCCTGCACGAAACGGTGGCCTCGGCGCAATCGGCTCTGAACTTTTTCCAGACCCCCCACCCCCGCGACGAAGATCAAGCTAGCTACCACGAATTGATCACCCTCAACGGTTGGATTTTGCACCTTGTGCCCTGGTCAAAGCGAGCCTACGGTGCGGGGAATTCTATGTTTGGCAGTGAAAGCGTCCAAACCAATCCGCGCCTTGCCCCTTCGGTGAATAACTTTGCCCTGCATTTTTCCCTAGAAACCCCACCCGGCGGTCGTCACAATGGCCGGCAACACCAAGGCTACACCGAGGCGCAATACCGCGCCCTTGCGTGGCTCATTGCCCAAACCGGCATTCCCGCAGAACGAGTAACCACCCACGCCGCCGTGGATCGCTCCGGCGAACGCATGGATCCGCGCAGCTTCTCCGTGGCTACCCTGAATCGCTACCGACTGGCGGATGACTCCTGCTAAGGCAACGTCCTTCCTCTAAGGCGATAAGATGGAACAGGAAAGAGCTCTGCACAAGACAGGAAGGAGGCCAGCCATGGCAACAGAACGGCGGGTCGCACGGGTGGCGGAATTAATTAAGCGGGAAGTCAGCCAACTTTTGATGTGTGAAATTCGCGATGAGCGGGTGGGGGCGGGCATGGTGAGCGTGACCGATGTGGAAGTGTCAGGTGACCTGCAACACGCCAAAATTTTTGTCAGTATTTATAGTACTGATGAGGTGCGTCGTTCGACAATGGCCGGGCTGAAGGCGGCCTCGGGGTTTGTGCGTCATGAACTGGGTCAGCGCATTCGGCTGCGGCGGACACCGGAAGTGGTCTTTATTGAAGATCGCTCCATTGAGCGGGGCGATCGCGTCCTGTCACTCCTCAACCAACTGGAGCGCAAATCGACAAATGCTCCTGCGGACTCACCCTGAATCTTTAAGACACCCGTAAAAATTACCCGCCCATCTGAACCCAGTGGTTAGAGTAGAACTAGGGGGCATCGGATCGCGCTCAACCACTAGCTTTGAGGGCACTATCATGGCACTATCTCATGCCTACGATATCTTGCGCGCCGGTCATCAGCCCCTGCGTCCTCTCTTCGCCCCCCGCAGTGTGGCGGTGGTGGGGGCCACGGAAAAAGAGGGCAGTGTGGGTCGCACCCTCCTGTGGAATCTCATTCAGTCACCCTTTGGCGGTACCGTATTTCCGGTCAACCCGCGGCGCTCTTCGGTTTTGGGCATTAAAGCCTATGCCAGCATTACCGCCATTGCCGAACCCATTGATCTCGCTGTGATTGCCACCCCGGCGGCCACCGTTCCCACGGTCATGCAAGAGTGTGCCGCCGCAGGGGTCAAGGGTGCCATTATTATCTCCGCTGGCTTCCGGGAAGTGGGTTCGGCGGGTCTTGCCCTCGAAGAAGAAATTCTGCAAATTGCCCGGCAGGCCAGAATGCGCCTCATTGGCCCCAATTGTCTGGGGGTGATGTGCCCCCCTACGGGCTTAAATGCCACGTTTGCGGCCACGATGGCTCGCAGTGGTCATGTGGGCTTTATTAGCCAAAGTGGGGCGCTGTGCACGTCCATTTTGGATTGGAGCCTTCAAGAAAATGTTGGCTTTAGTGCTTTTATCTCCATCGGCACGATGCTGGATGTGGGCTGGGGCGATTTGATCTATTACCTCGGCGATGACCCCCAAACCCGCTGCATTGTCATCTACATGGAATCCTTGGGGGATGCCCGCTCGTTTTTGTCGGCTGCCCGCGAAGTGGCCTACGTGAAGCCAATTATTGTCATCAAAGGTGGGCGGACGGCGGCGGCGGCCCAGGCGGCGGCTTCCCATACGGGGGCACTGATGGGGTCGGATGCGGTTTTTGATGCCGCCCTCGAGCGCTGTGGGGTGCTGCGGGTGGATACGATTGCCGATCTCTTTGATATGGCGGAGGTGCTGGATAAGCAGTCGCGCCCCAAAGGCCCCCGCCTGACGATTCTTACCAACGCGGGTGGACCAGGGGTTTTGGCCACCGATGCCCTCATTGGTGCCGGGGGACAGCTGGCGCAACTTTCTGACGAGACATTAGCGGTCTTAAATCAGGTGTTACCGCCGGCTTGGAGCCATGGCAACCCCGTGGATATTTTGGGGGATGCCACACCGGATCGCTACCTGAAAGCGCTGCAACACTGTGAAACTGACCCCAACAGTGACGGCTTGTTAGTGGTGCTAACGCCGCAAGCCATGACCGATCCGGTGGCGATCGCCCACGATTTAGCCCACTACGTGCAACAGCGTCCCAAGGGTGCCAAACCGATTTTGGCTAGTTGGATGGGGGGGCAAACTGTCAAAGAAGGGGAACGGATCCTCAACCAAGCGGGCATTCCCACCTATGCCTACGCTGATACTGCCGCCCGTATTTTTAGCTATATGTGGCGCTACAGTGATCACCTGCAAGCCCTCTACGAAACCCCCTCGCTACCGCGCACCCTTGGCACTGCGCATCCCGATCGTGAGGCAGTAACGCAACTGTTCAGGCAAATTCGCCAAGCGGGACGCACACTCCTGAACGAATGGGAGGCAAAGTCTGTCCTAGCTGCCTACGGCATTCCGGTGGTGGAGACCCGCATTGCCCGTACAGAGGCCGAGGCAGTTGCCGCAGCCGCAGCAATTGGCTATCCCGTGGTGCTCAAGCTCTATTCGCCGACGATTACCCACAAAACCGATGTCGGTGGGGTGGCGCTGAATTTACCGGATGCAGCAGCGGTTGCCTTGGCTTACCGCAATATCGAAACGAATGTGACCAAGGCAGTCGGAGCGGAACATTTTGCGGGGGTCACCGTTCAGCCGATGATTCCTTGGAAAGGTTTCGAGCTGATTTTAGGCTGCTCCAGCGATCCCCAGTTTGGCCCCGTGATCCTCTTTGGCACCGGTGGTCAACTGGTGGAAGTCCTCGAAGATACTGCCATTGCCCTACCACCCCTGAATACCACGCTAGCGCGACGGCTGATCCAGCAAACGAAAATTGCCCGCGCCTTTGCCGGGGTGCGCGGTTGGCCGCCAGTGAACCTTGCTCTTTTAGAAGACCTGCTGGTGCGCTTTAGCCTACTGGTGGTGGAGCAGCCTTGGATCCAAGAAATTGACATTAACCCGCTGTTAGTGGCACCGCCAGAACGGGTGGTGGCGTTGGATGCCCGGATTGTCCTCCACAGTAGCGAAGCAGCCATCACCAAACCTGCAATTCGTCCCTATCCCAGTCAGTACGTCCGCCCGTGGCAGTTAAAGGATGGTACACCGGTGCTAATTCGCCCCATTCGCCCTGAGGATGAACCCCTGATGCGGCAGTACCACGCCACGGTGTCCGAACAAAGCGTGTATCTGCGTTATTTCCATCTGATGAAGCTCTCCCAGCGGGTCGCCCACGATCGCCTTGTGCGCATCTGTTTTGTGGATTATGACCGCGAAATAGCCTTAGTGGTGGAACATCAAGGGGGAGCCGGGGCAGAAATTATCGGTGCGGGCCGCCTCAGTAAGGATCATTTTGGCAACACCGCGGAGTTTTCAATGCTTATTAGCGATTCATGGCAACGGCGCGGCCTAGGAACAGAGTTGATGCAACGCCTAATTCAGATTGGCCGCGATGAAGGCCTTGAGGCAATTCATGCCTATGTCCTCAAGGACAATGAGGGGATGCTCCGCATTTGCCGCAAGCTGAATTTCGAGTTTCTCGCCAGTGATGACCCAACGGTGTGGTTCGTGCGCTTGAGCCTCTAGTGCTCCAGTTGGCGATCGCCCCGGGTCGCATCTAACCACTCAAACAAACTATCGAGCTGCTCAAGGCTAATGAGGCCGTACTGCCAAAGAATGATGGGGAGGGAGCCTCGCTGCTGCTGCCACTGCCGCAGCGCCATGGCAATACTTTCCGGCGGCAATGCCAGATCCCGTTCAAGGTAGTGGAGGAGTTGCGGAGAGTAGTGCATTGTTATGGCGAGATATTAAAGGTGAGCAACTGTCAAGGGGAAACGGCACAAACATTAAGACCTGCAGTATAGCAGCCCAGTTTTCATTCAGCAGCATGTGTTACAAAAATCGCATATTTCTGAGAATTTCTGGGCGTTGGATTGCAATGCTTTGCAGCATACCCTTAAGATAATTAAAAAACCTGCTCTTTTCGTAAAGTTTTATTACGATGTTTCGGCGATCTCTTACATGGCTACAGCAGTTCAGTGTGGTGGTGGCATTAGCCAGTGTCTGCTGGTTGGGGGCGATCGCCCCGGCTCAGGCCTTCAATAACCCCGAGTTACTGCCAGCGCAGCCAACGAATGTAGTGGACTTGGCGGGCATCTTAACTCCGGTACAAAAAGAGCGGTTAGATTCTGAGCTCGCTGAGTTTGAAGCTCAAACGGGCTGGAAATTGCGGGTGCTCACCCAGTACGATCGCACCCCCGGCCTAGCCGTACGAGATTTTTGGCAACTAGACGACCGCAGCATTTTGCTCGTGGCCGACTCCCGCGGTGGCAACATCCTGAACTTTAACGTCGGGGATACAGCCTACCGCGTTCTGCAGCGCACCTTTTGGGTGGAACTGCAAACCCGTTTTGGTAACCAGTACTTTGTACGAGACAACGGCGAAGATCAAGCTATTTTGCAGTCTCTTGCCGCCATTGAAACCTGTTTAGCCCAAGGGGGCTGTCGCGCCGTGCCGGGATTGCCGACCGAGCAGTGGATTCTCACCCTTGTCACCTCTATCTTTGGTGGCCTAATTCTAGGCTTTGTGGCACGACCCCGCCGTGAGGATCAAGTGGTGGCATGGAAATGGATTCTGCTTTTTTCCCCCCTATGGGGCATGCTCTTTTTTGCCTTTGGTTTGGGGCCAGTGCTGGTGCGGACTCACGAATGGCTGCCAGTGGTGCGCAACATTGCCGGCTTTGCCCTTGGTGTTATTGTCGCCTTTCTCATTCCTGCCCCTAGCGTCAGGCCATCGGTTCTAGAGGATTAAGCGGACGATGGGACTCGAACCCACGACGTTCAGCTTGGGAAGCTGACATTCTACCACTGAATTACGTCCGCAATTGCACAACTCAATATCTTAGCAGGAAACTAGGGATTGCGGTGATGCTCAACGGTAATCACCGTGTGGACGTTACCGCGAGGGGCGAAGTCCCCCTTAATTTTCATGTACAGGGGGTCACAGGCTGCCACCAGATCATCGAGAACCTGGTTGACTGCTTCTTCATGGGAAATGTAGCGATCGCGATAGCTATTGATGTAGAGTTTGATGGCTTTGAGTTCCACCACTTTTTCATTGGGGATATAACTCACGTAGAGGGTGGCGAAGTCAGGGTAGCCGGAAAAGGGGCACTTACAGGTAAATTCTGGTAGGGTAATGTCAATGGTGTAATGGCGACCGGGGCGGGGGTTGGGAAATGTAATGAGTTCTCCTTCCCGAATGGCTCGTTCCCCATACTTGAGTGTTTCCTCTTGCATCCGTTAGCCCCAAAACTCAGACTATTAATCGTAGCGTAATCGTAGCGAAAAAGGTGGGGGCAAGCATAGTGGTCGCTCTCACAAATTGTGAGGTGCTCAGCGCCATTATTGACTTGTCTCATGTTTCTAGCAGAAGTGTTGTAAGGTCATCATCATGAGTGAGTTTAGTGAGAGCTATCACCTGCGCAGTGAGCGCTCCGAAGATGCTGTTGAGCTTCTGCAAGCTGTCAGGCGGAGGGGCTACGTCTATGCCCCCAGCAATGGTTGGGTCACGTTTCTAGCGACCGGAAGCACTTTTGAGCCTGATGAGGAAATTGTTGGCGCGGCGCGGCAACCCCTGCTTCACTATGGATTTGCTGCAGACTATGGTTGGCGGTTTACCCTCTTTGATCGGGGCACTGCCGTTAGCCATTATCTCTGTCAGTGGCAGGAGGATGACCTGAAGGTGGCGGCTGACCACTACTCGCGGCAGGCGTTAGAGACAGTTATCCCCGTACTCGAACCTGAACAACTCGATGCGTTTGAGGTCTGGTTATATCCTGCCGATTTGGATGAACTGTTGGAGGTTGAACCGGCAAAACTGTTTGCCCAAGCGATGGGTCTAGTGCATTACAACTGGTTGTCTTTTGATTATCTCGCCCGCGACAGTCAAGGGGCAGCGGCGCAACCACTGAACTTTATTGCAGTCAATTAGGGGCTGTTGACAGGCTCTGCAAAAGAGGCTCAACGTCACTCGCTGGGGCAGGACGGGCAAAGAGGTAGCCTTGGCCATAGTCACAGCCGAGTTCCCGCAGCAGTTGCAGTTGCTCTGCGGTTTCGATGCCTTCGGCGATCGCCCGGTAGCCCAGTTGGTGGGTGAGCACCAAAATCATCTGGGTAATTTGATAGTTGCGTTGGTTCTTTTCCAATTGATTGACGAAGGAGCGATCCACTTTCAGGTGCTGAATGGGCAGACTGTGAAGGTAGCTTAAGCAAGAGTAGCCCGTACCAAAGTCATCAATGCTAATTTCAATGTGGCGATCGCCCAAAGCAGTGAGCAGAGCCATGATTTCCTCATTCAGCTCCATGGCAATGCGCTCGGTGAGCTCCAAGACTAAGCTACCCTGGCGGCAGGGAAATGCTTGGCGAATGCGATCTAACTGGGTCAAAAACGTGGGGTGCTTTAAGGTTTTCGCAGAAATGTTGACACTGAGGATTAAGGTTTGAGCCGCGGGAAACTGCTGCTGCCACTGGGTGAGCTGCTCGCAGGCATGGTGGAGCACCCATTGATCAAGGGGGACAATTAAGCCCGTATCTTCGGCAACAGGAATAAATTCGCCCGGGGAAATGAGGCCGCGCTCGGGGTGATACCAACGCACCAAGGCTTCAAAACCCACCAAGCGCTGCTGCTGCAGGTCAAAAAAGGGCTGGTAAAACAGCCGCAGCTCCTGTTGTTCGAGGGCGCGCCGCAAGTCGCTTTCAATGTGCAACCGCTGCAACACCTGCTGGTACATGGTGGGAGTAAAGATGGCATAGTGGCCTTTGTGGGCACTTTTGGCTTCGTACATGGCAATGTCGGCATTGCGCAGCACCTCAAGGCTGTTGCTGTACTCGTTTTGGGCAAAAACAACTCCAAGGCTACCACTGACAAAGACTTGGCGTTCATCCACCTCAATGGGATGCTGCAAACGCGCCAAAATGCCTTCACAGGGGGCAATGACTTCTTGCAAGTGGTTCAGGTCAGTGAGGAGGATGACAAATTCATCACCGCCTAAGCGAGCAACGGTATGGTTCCCATGAATGAGCCCCCGCAAGACACGGGCAAATTCCACAAGAACGCGATCGCCAACGGCATGACCCAGACTATCGTTAATGACCTTAAACCGATCTAAATCTAAGAAGATAACAGCGTAGTGGTAGTGGGGGTTACGACGTGCCTCAGCAATGGTTGCTTCCAGCTTTTCCATCACGTAAAGGCGATTGGGCAAGCCCGTCAACATGTCATGGTAGGCTTCGTGGTGCAGTTGATTTTGCACCTTGATGCGGGCAGTGACATCGCGGGAGGTGGTTTGTAGGGTTTTAAGCGCTCCCTCGGGGGTGTAACGGGGTTTGATGAGGGTTTCTAACCAGAGAATTGTGCCGGTAGCTGTGCAAACCCGATGGGTGATCGGCCAGAATTTATCTTGGCGGATCATTTGCTCCAGTTCCTGCCGCACCCGTAATCGCTCGCTAGGATGAGACAGTGCGCTGAAGTGTTGACCAATGAAGGCAGAGGTCTCATAACCGAGAACAGCTTCGTAGGATGGACTGATGTAAAGGCAGTAACCTGCTGCGTCATAAAGACCCACAATATCGTTGATATTTTCGGCTAGCAGTCGATAGCGTTCTTCGCTTTCTCGGAGGGCAATTTCTGTCGTTTTGCGCTCGGTAATGTCAATGTGGGTACCGACAACTTTCCAAGGCTGCCCTTGCTCGTCCCGAATCAGGACAGCATCACTGTGAAACCAACGGTAGCTGCCATCGCGGTGGCGCAGCCGAAAATCAATGCTGTAGTTGCCCTCGCCTCGCAAAAAACGGCGAAAGGCGGTCACGGCGCGATCGCGATCCTCGGGATGCAGGCGGCTCGCCCAATCGTTGGGGCTGGCTTCCTCGGCATTGGGCGGGTACCCCAACTGAGCTTTATAGGTGGGGGACACATAGGAGGTGTGGCTGCGCAGGTCGGAAAAGTAAAAGCCGATGTTGGAGGCTTGAACAGCTAAATCTAGCTGCGCCTGTTGCTCCTGCAAGCGCTCTTGAGCGGCGTGGCGATCGCTGACATCGAGAACCAGCGTGTACCAAATTACGGAACCATCGGCACAGCGCTCGGGTTGACCGGCGCCTTCTAGCCAGCGAATTTCCCCATTGGGGTGCTGAATTCGCCACTGCCAAAACCAAGGTTCTAAGCGTTCTGCCGATTGTCGTACCGACTCGATCATGGCAGGACGGTCTTCGGGATGAACCAAATCCCAAAGCACTGAGCCATCGGCAGCGGCCAGCTCAGCAGGGATGCCCCACATTTTTTCGCACATGGGGTTGAGGTAGAACACCCGATTAGCGCCATCTGGAAATTGTTGATAGCGAAAGATTGCTCCGGGGACGCTCATCGCCGTTAAGCGAAAGCGCTCTTCACTCTCCCGCAGGGCAGCTTCAATGCGGCGGCGCTCTGCGAGTTCCTGCTGTGCCTGTTGGTAAAGGTTGGCTTGGTGAATGGCCACTTCCAGTTGGGCGGCAATTGTGGTGGTCAAGGAAATCTCTGCCTCTGACCATTCATGGGTACCGTTAGGGGTAAACACTCCCAGAGCGCCCCAAGTCTGTGCCTCGACTTGCAAGGGCACCATTAGCCATGCGCCCGGAAATATCTCGGTCAGCGGTTGCAGCGTCGGAGCGGTGATCTCGTTCGCGTCGCTAATTTGGACAATGTGTCCCGCCTTCAGTTGGGCAGCAATAGGATTATTTTCATCAGGCACTTCATAGCCAATCTGGTAAAGCAAGCTAGGGTCTTGGCAATATTCAGCGCGGCGTACCCACACCCGACGCTCCGGTAAGTACTGCACCACAACGCAGTCTAACTTTAACCACAAGCGCCCGACCTCTGCGACAACGGTGGCAAAAATGGTCTCTAAATCCAGAGAGTTACGAATGGCCTGAATCACCCGATTGAGGGCTTGCTCCCGCAGGAGTTGCTCCTTGAGCTGGGTAATGTCCCGCCCCACGGATTGAATTTCCACCAGTTGGCCGTTGGCATCAAAAATGCCCAAGTTAATCCATTGGGTCCACTTCACCGCTCCGTTGGGGCTCGTCATGCGATTCTCGCTGGCAAACGTGGGAGTCGCTGGGGTGAGCTGCTGCACTTTGCCGAGGACGGTGGCTAAATCTTCCGCAAAGATGAAGGTGTGCCACGGTTGGCCAATCACTTCGTTGAGGGAGCGTCCAAAGGCATTACAGAAGGCAGCGTTGGCAAACGTAATCGTGGTATCTGGGCGCGATCGCACCACAAAATCAGTTTGGCGCTGGACAATGCTGTAGTAACGGTCTGACTGTTGCCACAAGTTATTTTCGCGAATTTCGTGCTCAATGGTTTGACGGTGGCGATCGCTAATATCTTGAAACGTGACCAGACCCAATTGCATCTCCCCAGAACTGTTCAAGATAGGCTGAGGGGAGAGCTCAACGGTTAGATGGCGATCGCCGTACTGCAGTTCCAACGTTAAAGTGGCCACGCTGGAATCAGGTTGGGTTTTGAGTAACTGTTCTTTCGGGTAAGGGCGAGGGGCAATACCGACCCTCTCTGCTTCAAAGAAGGCAATGTCCTGCCAAATCGCCGCCGCCGACTGGCTAGAATCGCCCACCCGCAACAGCTCACGGCCATAAGGATTCAGGTAAAGAACCTGGCCAGTGGCATCGTAGAGCCAAATGCCAAGGGGCAACAGGGCAAGAATTGCCGTTAGGGGACAGTTGAGATCTTGGCCATCAGCGGTCTTGAGAAAGTCAAGCGGGGAATCCCCACAGGGGATGGCCATTTTTTCGACATCGGAGGGGCAAGGCGGTGGTAGTTGGCTACCCATGAGCAACAATCAAAATCTGTGAACAATCTTTCTGTGAAGGCAGGATTCGCAGGTCACGCCTACAGTCTAATCCCAACTTATGCTTAGGCACAATTTCTATTAGTCTAATCCCTTTGGCAGGAACAACTGCGCAGCAACTTCGCTCCCCAATTCCTTAATATTAAAAATATTGAGGTCACTGGGGCTGTAGCTCAGCAGGATAGAGCGAGCGCCTCCTAAGCGCTAGGCCGTGCGTTCAAATCGCACCAGTCCCGTCTTTCCTTGGTTGCCTACGGGAATCTGATATTCTTCTGCCATGGTTGCATCGATAACTACGGCTGCTAAAAATGGATTTGGTTCTTTCAAAGCTGCTGCCGCCCCTGTTTTACCCCTTGTCGTTGGTTTGTTGGGCGCTGATTTTTGCTCTCGTGCGGTTTTGGCGCTCACCCCGGCAAGCAGCAATCGCCCTTGGCCTTGCCTTGGGACTGGTGTTGCTCACGGGGAATGACTACGTTGCCGCCAGTCTCATCGGTTCACTGGAGCGACAGCACTTACCACCAGACCCGATGCCTCAAGCCGCAGCCATTGTCGTGTTGGGAGGGGCGGTTGTCCCGCAAACTGCGCCGCGTCCGTGGGTTGAAGTCACAGAAGGGGGCGATCGCATCCTTTACGGCGCTCGGTTACAGCAGCAGGGCTATGCCCCTTACCTGATTTTGAGCGGGGGTCGCATTGATTGGCTCGGAGAACCCTCCCAACGGGGAGAAGCGGCTGATATGGCCGAAATTGCCCAGACCTGTGGAGTACCAGCTCAGCAAATTCTGCTGGATGTCACCTCCTTAAACACCTATGAGAATGCCTTGAATGTGAAAGCATTGGTGACAACCCATAACATCACTGGCCCTTTGCTGCTCGTCACCTCTGCTTATCACATGCCCCGCTCTGTAGCCATTTTCCGGCGCCTTGGCCTCGAAGTCATTCCAGCACCAACGGACTACCGCTACCCGTCTATTGCTCGCTCATGGACATGGCAGAACCTGCTGCTAAGTTTGATTCCAACCCCTTACAACATGGATATCACCACAATGGCACTGCGAGAATATCAGGGATTACTGGTCTATTGGCTGCGGGGCTGGCTCTAGAGCCCTTGATCCACCAAGAACTGCTGAGCAGCGACCACAAAAGCGCTCGTCGATTCATAGGGTAAAACATTCCGCCCCGGGATCACCACCCCTGTAGCCTTAGGAAACGTCTGAGTATAAAATGCAAGGCGCTCAGCAGGCGGCTCCGCCACCCCATCCCGGCTAATACTTGAGGCTTGATCCCCCATCACAATCAAAACGGATTGTGTCACCTGCTGCATGATCGGGCGGTAATCCCTGCGCCAAAAGCCGGAAAGAAACGAATAGACGGCATGGCGACTCTCGAAATTGCCACAGCCCTTGGCCAACATCTGCAACCACTCGGCATCAACCCCTTTCGGGTCAGCAAACAACTGATCCACAGAAAACTGGCGCAAAAAGCCTTCCTGCCTAGCATACAGGTAAAATCCCCAGCCCAAGGGAGAGTCAAACAAATTCCAGCGGGCTTTTTGCCAATTGCTATCGGTCGGCGCACTCACTAAGGAAGCACTGGGAGGGCCACTCAGAATCACGCCACGAATCTGCGTAGGCGATCGCCCCAGCCATTCCATTGCCACCGGAAACAAAGCCCCTTGCACCACCAAGACCACTGGCCGACCAATCACGGTCGCAGTGAAGTGTTGTAACTGCGCCGCCCAGTCCTCAGGATAGTAGGCCACATGGGGCATGGCACTTTCGCCACAGCCAAGTAAGTCGGGAAGGTAAAAGGGGCGATCGCTGGCCAACCCTTGCCAAAAGGACACGCACCGATCCCAGAAGTGTCCTGACAATCCCACTCCCACCGGATGAATAAACAGCAACGGTGTTTTGGGGGCAGGGGCAGCAACCACCCGATAAGCACAGGAAAATTCTTGCCAATTGTAGGTGTGGGTTGGTAGTGACTCCATCATCAGTCTCTTGGAAGGGGGTTAAGGAACGTAACCTGCTCAAACATTTGGATAGTCGGGCTGTTACTCAACCTTACAATATGGCCAATCCCTGATACTTGGTAGTTTTTTTAACCAAACTTTTCCCTTTCCTTAACCTTATTCACAGGAGAAGCTGATTATTCTGTCGGATGGGGGGTGCAATAGGATCGCCTAAGAAAACCGCTTTGGCTGCACCCACCCACTGGATCTATCTTGTTTCTTTCGTTTCTTTCGTCGTTTACTCCGCTAGGGAACATCACCATGTTCACATCTGTAAAAACTTACGCCCGTTTTGGGTTTTTAGCCGCCGTTGCGGCTCTGACTGCTACCCTCACGCCCCAAGCTCTTTCCCAAGGTACTCCCACCATTCGTGTAGATGGTTCGAGTACGGTTTATCCCATTACCGAAGCGGCTGCCGAAGGCTTTCAAAAAGCCCAAGGCGGTAAAGTTCGCGTCACTGTGGGTGTCTCCGGTACGGGTGGTGGCTTCAAAAAATTCTGCCGCGGTGAAACAGATATTTCCAATGCCTCCCGTCCGATTCTGGCCAAAGAAATTGCTGACTGTAAAGCTGCCGGGATTAACTTTATTGAACTGCCTGTGGCCTACGATGCTCTGACTGTTGTTGTCAACCCGCAAAATAATTGGGCCACAAACTTGACTGTTGCGGAACTGAAAAAGATCTGGGAGCCGAACTCCACCATTAACAACTGGAGTCAGGTGCGGCAAGGATTTCCCAACGTTCCCCTCAAGCTCTTTGGCCCAGGGGCAGATTCCGGTACGTTTGATTACTTCACTGAGGCCATTAATGGCAAATCTAAGGTGAGCCGCAAGGACTACACTGCCAGTGAAGACGATAACGTACTGGTGCAAGGGGTTTCTCGCGAGCGCGGTGCCCTTGGCTATTTTGGCTATGCCTACTACGCTGAAAACCGCAACCGTTTGAAAGCCGTTGCCATTAACGGTGGTAAAGGTCCCGTGCTGCCCTCGGAAAAAACGGTGCTCAATGGCACGTATCAACCCCTCTCACGTCCCATCTTTATCTACGTAAATGCCAAGTCGGCACAGCGGCCCGAAGTGCGGCAGTTTGTGACCTATTACCTCAACAATGCACCCGCCATCGTCAAAAAAGTGAAGTACGTTCCCTTGCCTACCAGTGCCTACAGAACCGTTTTGGCCAACTTCAACAAAAATCGTGTCGGTACCATCTTTGGTGGAGAAGAAGCTGTTGGCCTGACCATTACCCAACTGCTCAGAAGAACACCGCAGTAAGTTGCGGTTTTCACATCTAAGGGTGGAGGTCTAAGCCTGCACCCTTTCAAGGATTTTGCTTGGACAGCCACTAATGGTAGAACAACCCTTACCTTACTCCAACAAGCTGCCCGTCGCCCTGCCTTCTCGGACGATTAGACTTTGGCGAGAGCGGATTATTGCTATTCTGCTGTTTCTAGCGGCCATTTCCTCCGTGATCACCACATTAGTGATTATTTACATCCTCCTTGCGGAAACCGCTATCTTCTTTGAAAAGGTCATGGAAGAGCACCAAGAGTTGCTCTTTGAGGCTTTGGTGGAGTTTTTTACTGGCACGGAATGGTCGCCCCTTATTCAGCCCATTAGCATTGGCATTTTGCCGTTGCTCTCGGGCACGTTGACCACTTGTGCAGTGGCCAGTTGCGTTGCTATACCTCTTGGCACTATTGCCGCTATCTATTTGAGCGAATTTGCTCCTGTGAAGGTCAGAGAAGTGCTCAAGCCAATCTTGGAACTGTTGGCAGGGGTGCCTACGGTTGTCTATGGCTACTTTGCACTCCTGTTTGTTACCCCCCTGCTACAACGAATTATCCTAGGCGTGCAGCAGTTCTTTAACCCCGGAAAAGAGCCGTGGGAGTATTTTGAGCTCCCTGGTTTTAACATGCTTGGAGCAGGTATTGTGGTGGGTCTGATGATTCTTCCCTACATCACCAGCTTGGTGGAAGATGCCCTGCGAGCGGTACCAGTACACCTACGGGAAGGCTCCTATGCAATGGGAGCAACACGGCTACAAACGGCATTGCGGGTTCTGATGCCAGCGGCCACCTCCGGAATTGTGGCGGCTTACATTCTGGCGCTATCGCGAGCCGTGGGAGAAACAATGATTGTTGCCATTGCTGCGGGTCTGCAGCCAAAGTTTACCTTTAATCCTTTAGAGGGGGCTTCCACAACCACTGCTTACATTGTATCCGTGAGTCTGGGGGATTTGCCCCACGGTTCTTTGGAGTATCAGTCGATTTTTGCTGCGGGCATCATGCTCTTTTTTGTGACGCTGCTCTTAAATGTGGCGGGCTACTTTATTAGTCGGCGCTATCGTGAGGTGTACTAGATGGACAACAACGTTAGTCAGCCGACAGCCATTATCCGCTCAATTCAACAGCGGAAACGTTGGGAACAGGTCTTTATTATCTTAGGTCTGTTATCCCTAGCTGTAGCACTGGCAACCTTGGTGCTATTGATAGCAGATTTACTGATTCGCGGCTGGCCAGTCTTGAATTGGCGATTTTTTACCTCTCCTCCCAGCAGTGATCCGGCAGAATCTGGTATTTTGGTGGCTTGGGTGGGCAGCCTGCTAGTGATTTTTGTAACAGCGGTTGTGGCAATTCCTTTAGGTATTGCTGCAGGCATTTATCTTGAAGAGTATGCCCCAAAAAATTGGCTGTTAGACTTCATTGAGATTAACATCACCAATTTAGCCGGCGTGCCTTCCATCATTTACGGCCTACTGGCGCTCGGTTTTTTTGTCTATATTCTCAACTGGGGCGAAAGCATTCTGACGGCAGGCTTCACCTTGGCCTTGCTGATTTTGCCGGTAGTCATTGTAACAACGCGTGAATCCTTACGGGCGATTCCCCAAGGTATCCGCGAAGCTGCCTATGCGGTGGGCGCCAGTCGCTGGCAGGTAATTGCGGATCACGTGTTACCTTACTCTATGGGAGGCATTCTGACGGGAATTATTGTAGGAATTTCGCGGGCAATGGGAGAAACAGCGCCCTTGGTCACAATCGGAGCACTGACTTTTATTACCTTTTTACCCGATGCCCCCCTCAAAGCGGAATTTCCCTTCATTTCCTTTAATTGGTTGTGGGCACCCTTTACGGTACTGCCGATTCAAATGTTTAACTGGGTGTCACGACCGCAAGACGCTTTTCAAATTAATGCAGCAGCAGCGGGCATTGTTCTACTTGCGCTCACGTTGAGTGTCAATGGTTTGGCAATCTATCTTCGTTATCGTTTTCGGAAAAGTATCAAATGGTAAAGCCTAAAACTACTAATCCCCAATTACGCACGCTTGCAGAAGTTCGGAATTTAAACTTCTACTATGGGTCTAAGCTAGCGCTAAAGAACATTAACCTGCCGGTTTACGAAAAAAAAGTAACGGCGCTCATTGGCCCTTCCGGTTGTGGCAAAACCACGCTGCTGCGATGTTTTAACCGCATGCATGATCTTTATCCCGGCAATCGCTACGAGGGGGACATTCTTTTAGGCCATGACCAGCCGCGGAACCTCCTGAAAATGGATCCGATTGAGGTGCGGATGCAAATTGGCATGGTGTTCCAGAAGCCAAACCCGTTTCCAAAATCCATCTACGAAAACATTGCCTATGGGTTGCGGGTGCGCGGCATCAATAACCGCACTGTGTTGGATGAGGTGGTAGAGCGATCGCTGCGGAATGCTGCCTTGTGGGATGAAGTCAAAGATCGCCTTAAGGAATCGGGCACATCCCTTTCTGGCGGGCAACAGCAACGCTTGTGTATTGCCCGTGCGTTGGCCACAGATCCAGCGATCATTCTGTTCGATGAGCCTACGTCGGCCTTGGATCCGATTGCTACCGTCAGTATTGAAGAACTGATTACGGAACTCAAAAATCAGGTCACTATTCTGATTGTGACTCACAATATGCAACAGGCAAGCCGGGTGTCTGAATACACGGCGTTTATGTACCTCGGTGAGATTGTGGAATACAACCCAACGGAGGTTATTTTCAATAACCCGCAGGAGCAAAAAACGGCAGATTATGTCAGTGGTCGTTTTGGCTAGGCCACCTGAGAATCTGGCCTAAAATGTAGCTACCAGCACGGATTCGCCGCTAGGCTACGGTTAATGATCTAAATAATGATCTGAACCCTGAGGGAGGAGTACTGGGGGGGTGTTGGTTCCGATTTGTCACCCTACCAGAATTACTGGAGGCCGGTGATCTGAGTGGCGAGTTTCAACATCCCGAATGGTTAACGATTCAAGAGACGGCTCAACTCGAAGTTTTGGCGGCGGCTAAGGCGCAACAGTGGTCGGAAGCGCGGCAGCGGTTACACGGGGCGATCGCCGAGCTAGAGACGATTTCTGAGCGAGCTTTTGTTTATCCCCTTGCTCAAGTCAAGCAGCGGCAATTGGCACAGATTTTAGCGCGTACCCCTCACTTAAAATAGTAGGAGACTGGCAATTCTCTGTGGCGAAGGTCACGTTTGTATCATAATTGTACCTGTTCGCCTCTAGCCCTAGCCGATGACCAATACAGGCTACGCCCATGCTAGATGTGGAGGGTTGTTGGCGACAGTTCTCAAGCAAGACTTAGATCATTAGGGAGTTCAATGGGGCGTACGATTGTCATTACTTCCGGTAAGGGGGGCGTGGGCAAAACTACGGCTAGTGCCAATATTGGTATGGCCTTGGCGATACTGGGGCGATCGGTGGTGCTCATCGATGCGGATTTTGGCTTACGGAATTTAGATTTGCTCCTTGGACTAGAAAACCGTGTTGTCTATACTGCCATTGATGTGTTGACGGGGCAGTGCCGTTTAGATCAAGCCCTTGTGCGGGATAAGCGCCTGAGTAGGCTAGCCCTGCTGCCCGCTGCCCAAAGCCGCAACAAGGATGCCATTACCCCTGAGCAAATGCGCCAGTTGGCCACGGCACTAGGGAAGCACTACGACTATGTGTTAATTGACTGCCCCGCTGGCATTGAGGGGGGCTTTCGCAACGCCATTGCCCCAGCGCAGGAAGCTTTAGTGGTCACTACCCCCGAAATTGCGGCAGTGCGGGATGCCGATCGCGTCATTGGTTTGTTGGAAGCCTACCGCATTCGCAAAAGTCAGTTAATTTTGAATCGGCTGCGACCGGCGATGGTGGCGGCCAACGATATGATGTCGGTGGAAGATGTGCAAGAGATTCTTTCAATTCCATTACTGGGCATTGTGCCGGAAGATGAAAAGGTGATTGTTTCTACCAATAAGGGAGAACCGTTGGTATTGGCCAACCCACCCTCTTTGGCAGGGCAGGCGTTTTTGAATATTGCCCGCCGCTTGGAGGGGGAAACGGTGGAGTTTTTAGATCTCCATGCGGCCACGGGGGGGCTTTTTCAGCGCATTCGCCGTTTCTTTGGGTCAAAAGGATGATTAGCGAACTACTGGAGCGGCTGTTTGCCCGCACGCCTCCCAGTCGGACAACGGCTAAGGAACGCCTGAAGTTGGTGCTTGCCCATGACCGAACGGCCTTGACACCAAACATCTTAGAAAAGTTACGCCGTGACATTCTGGACGTGGTGTCCCGCTATGTGGAGCTGGAAACTGAGGGTCTGGAAGTGGCGCTGGAGTCGGATCACCGCACAACGGCCTTGATTGCTAATTTGCCCATTAAACGCCTCAAGGTGGCAGACTCAGAATTGCCCCCAGAGGCACCGGAGGAGGCAGATGCGTCTTGAGTAGTCTCATCGTTGGACTCGGGGCGATCGCCACCCTCATCCTTGTCTTGCAAGCGCCTTGGGCAGCTATTTTACTGGCGCGGTTAGGGGCGGGCTTAAAACGACCGTGTCCCTTACAACCCCAACCTTCCTGTTTAGGCAATTTGGGGAGGGTCACGATGGTGGTGCCGACGCTCAATGAGGTGCAACGGCTGCAACCGTGCCTCGAGGGGTTAATGCGCCAAGGCTACGACGTGCGAGAAATCCTGATTGTCGATAGCCACTCCCAAGATGGCACCGCAGATTTAGTACGGGCTGCCCAACAGCGAGACCCGCGGCTGCGCCTTGAGTTTGATCCGCCGTTGCCAGCGGGTTGGGTAGGGCGACCTTGGGCCTTGCATACTGGGTTCTGTCGCGCCCATCCTGAAAGTGAGTGGATTTTGGGTATTGATGCCGATACTCAACCCCAGCCGGGTTTGGTGGCCAGCCTCTTGCACACAGCAGTAACCGATAATTTAGATATCGTGTCCCTCTCCCCCCAATTTATCCTCAAGGCGGCGGGGGAATGGTGGCTGCAACCAGCTTTATTAATGACCCTCATTTATCGCTTTGGGGCTGCCCGCGGGGTGGAATCACAGCCTGAGCGCATTCTGGCCAATGGTCAGTGTCTGCTCGTTCGCCGTTCGCTGCTAGAGCAGATGGAGGGCTACACTGCGGCGCGATCCTCGTTTTGTGATGATGTGACGTTGGTGCGGGCAGCGGCAGCACGGGGGGCGCGAGTGGCTTTTCGGGATGGATCGCGGGTATTAAAGGTGCGGATGTACGAAGGCTTTGCCGAAACATGGCGGGAGTGGGGGCGATCGCTGGATTTGAAGGATGCCACAGCACCCGCCCAAGTCTGGGGAGATGTGTATTTTCTCTGGGCAGTCCAAGGGTTACCGCTACCGTTACTTCTGTTGGGGTTGGCGGGTTTACAGGTCGCTCCTGAGCTACTGCCACTGCAACTAGTGGTGGCCTTAAACGGGGCACTGCTGGTCGTGCGGCTAGGGATGTTGGGGGCGATCGCCCCGGTCTATGATTGGCAGACTGGCGGGGGCAAGGGGTTCTTTTGGCTGTCGCCGTTAGCCGATCCTTTAGCAGTGTGGCGGATTACCTTGTCCTCTTGGCAGCGTCCTAAACAGTGGCGCGGACGGCAGTACGGAAACCTGTAACAGGTTGTAATCTCCTCAATTCCGATCAAGAAGTAGGATATACTAAGGGGCGAGTAACCCTGCTCTTTAGATTGTGTCGTGCGAGTTCAACTTTCCTGTGGAACTGTCTGCCAAAAGTGAGTATGCGCTCCTTGCGTTATTAGAAATGTCAGCGGCCTACGAACAAGGGGAGCCACTCCAAATCCGGCAAATTGCTGCCCTACACACGATTCCCGACCGCTATCTGGAACAGTTGATGGCCACGTTGCGCCGTAAGGGGCTGATTCGCAGTCAGCGGGGGGCAAAAGGGGGCTACCTCCTTGCTAAGCCACCGTGGCAAATTTCAGTGCTCGATGTTCTGAATTGTATTGAGGGCATTGATTCTAAGCTGGCGGAAAAACAGCCCACCAATGATGACCTCGCCCGTCATCTGATCCGTTCCGTTTGGATCGAAGCCTGCGATGCGGCCAATACGATTTTGGCCAAGCATACCCTGCAAGACCTGTGCGATCGCCGTCGTGCCTATCAGCAGGTTGATGTCATGTACTACATCTAAATATCCCCATTCTAGGAGCGCTTGAGGATGAACATTGCCCCCGATATTACCGCTTTGATTGGTCGCACTCCCCTTGTTCGCTTAAACCGGATTCCGGCTAGCGAAGGTTGCGTGGCTGATATTGTGGTCAAGCTAGAGAGCATGAATCCGGCTGCTTCGGTGAAGGATCGGATTGGCTTGAGTATGATTGCCGAGGCGGAGGCGGCGGGCTTGATTACTCCCGGCAAAACAGTTTTGGTGGAGCCAACGTCTGGAAATACAGGGATTGCCTTGGCGATGGTGGCAGCCGCCAAAGGGTATCGCTTAATTTTAACGATGCCGGAAACGATGAGCGCTGAGCGGCGAGCAATGCTGCGTGCCTACGGCGCAGAGCTAGATCTGACCCCCGGCACAGAGGGCATGAGTGGTGCAATTCGCCGCGCCGAAGAAATTGTTGCCTCCCTTGCCGATGCCTTCATGCTCCAGCAGTTCAAAAATCCTGCCAATCCTAAAATTCACCGTGAGACCACTGCCCTAGAAATTTGGCAAGATACGGATGGCCAAGTGGATATTTTAGTGAGTGGCGTTGGCACTGGCGGCACGATTACTGGCGTGGCGGAAGTCATTAAGGCCAAGAAACCCAGTTTTCAGGCGATCGCCGTCGAACCCAGCAATAGCCCCGTTCTCTCAGGGGGCAAACCCGGTCCCCACAAAATTCAAGGGATTGGGGCAGGCTTCATTCCCCCCGTCCTCAAGCGGGAGTTGATTGATGAAGTAATTGCAGTCTCCGATGATCAGGCCATTTATTTTGGCCGTCGCTTGGCGCGGGAAGAGGGTCTGCTTTCAGGTATTTCCAGTGGGGCGGCCTTGTGTGCAGCCATTCAAGTGGCCAAACGGCCTGAAAACACCGGCAAGCTGATTGTCATGGTACAGCCGAGTTTTGGCGAACGCTACCTAACAACTCCCCTGTTCCAAGATGCCCTGCCTCTAACACCGAGCTATTTGCAAAATTAGGCCAAATCTAGTCCAGTGTTTTTCTGAGCACCTTAAAAATCTCTTGCAGAGCACATTTCAAAAGCTTGCTCTATTGCGTCCCCCGCAAACAGGCCAGTGCTGCTATCTAGTCGGGAGGATCTGACTGCTGAAACATCTCCTTGGCGGCCTGAGCGCACTGATAGACGTAGGCAGCATCGATGGCACCCCCCACCGCACTCATCAGCGGCACAAGGAATAAAGTCCAGCGAGTCTCCACCGTACTTTAAGGCATTCCGAGCCGATATCCCGTTCGCCAACTGCGCTAAAATAAGGCTTGCGTTGATTTCAGGACATTATATCAATGGACATTATTACGTTGGGTTGGGTTGGTGTTCTCAGTGTTTTCACCCTCTCCATTGCCTTTGTTGTCTGGGGGCGCCACGGCATGTAGTACTTGCCGGAGGGCATTAGGGTAAGGGCAAATGGATGTTGCAAGTTCCTTGGCAGATGTTTTTGTTCTAGTGGCGCTGCTTCTGCTGCTTGTCGTCAGCGGTGGCATTGGCTACCTAACCTATGCGGAATGGCGCGATCGCCGGCGCTATCGAGCCGAGCAGCAAGCACAACGGCGGGGGCGCAAGCGTTAATGGTGGCTCCGTTACAAATTTTGGCCGATCGCCTTGGGGCAGCCCTTGACCGAGTGGCTCATTCATCGGCTTATCCCGAGCCTTTACTGGTCAATGCCAGTCAACCCAAATTTGGCGATTATCAATCCAATGTCTGCTTGACCCTAGCCAAAGAGGTGGGGAAGTCGCCGCGAGAACTAGCAACAGCCGTCGTTGCGGCCCTTGAGGTGGCGGATATTTGCCAGCCCGTTGAAATTGCTGGCCCCGGCTTTTTGAACTTTCGTTTGAAACCAGAGTTCTTGGCTCAGTCGTTGCAGGCTGCCATAGGGAGCGATCGCCTCGGTATTGCCCCCACCCCAAAACCACGGCGCGTGGTCGTGGATTTTTCCAGCCCCAACATTGCCAAAGAAATGCACGTGGGGCATTTGCGCTCCACGATCATTGGCGACTGCATTGCCCGCATTCTTGAATTTCAGGGTCATGATGTCCTGCGGCTCAACCATGTGGGAGACTGGGGCACCCAGTTTGGTATGCTCATTGCCTACCTTGATGAGGTATACCCCGATGCCTTGACCACCGCGGATGCCCTAGACCTCGGGGATTTGGTGACCTTTTACAAACAAGCCAAGCAGCGCTTTGACAGCGACCCCAACTTTCAGCAAAAAGCCCGCCAGCAAGTGGTTGCCCTGCAACAGGGGGAAGAGCATAGTCGTCGGGCATGGCAGCTTTTGTGTGATCAATCGCGCCGCGAATTCCAAAAAATTTACGATCTCTTGGAGATTGAACTGATTGAGCGGGGAGAATCCTTTTACAACCCCTATCTCCCAAACGTTGTTGAGGACTTGGCTACCCTAGGACTCTTGGTGGAAGATCAAGGGGCAAAAGTCGTCTTCCTCGAAGGCTTTACCAACAAAGAAGGACAACCCCAGCCCCTAATTATTCAAAAATCCGATGGCGGCTACAACTACGCCACGACCGACCTTGCCGCTTTGCGCTATCGCATTCAGCAGGATCAGGCGGACTGGATCATTTACGTCACCGATGTCGGTCAGAGCAATCACTTTGCCCAGTTCTTTCAGGTGGCTCAGCGGGCAGGCTGGGTACCGCCCCATGTCACCCTTACCCATGTGCCCTTTGGATTAGTCTTAGGGGAAGATGGCAAGCGCCTGAAAACTCGCTCCGGCGAGACGATTCGGTTAATTGATTTGCTCAGCGAGGCGATCGCCCGCAGTCGTGCCGATCTGGAGCAACGGCTAGCTGCCGAAGGGCGCCAAGAAACCCCCGCCTTTATCGAAACAGTTGCCAACGTGATTGGTATTGGTGCGGTTAAGTACGCTGATCTGAGCCAAAATCGCAATAGTAACTACGTCTTTAGTTACGACAAAATGCTCTCCTTGCAGGGGAATACAGCCCCCTACCTCATCTACGCCTACGTGCGGGTGCAGGGGCTGACCCGTCGCGGCAACATTGACTGGAGCAGCCTTGGGGACAATATTGCCATTCTCCTTGAGGAGGACAGTGAACTGGCTCTAGGGAAACACCTTGTTCAGTTTGAGGAGACCCTTGCCTTGGTCACGGCTGAACTGCTGCCCAATCGACTGTGCCAGTACTTATTTGAACTGAGCCAACGCTTTAACCAGTTCTACGATCGCTGTCCAATTTTGAGTGCCCCTGAACCCCAAAAGCAGTCGCGCCTGGCACTGGCCTACCTCACCGCCAACACCCTCAAGCTGGGGCTCTCCCTCTTGGGGATCCGTGTCCTAGATCGCATTTAACCTAGGTGAGAATCCTCGGCCCGTAGCGGTAGAGCAAAAACGGCACGGCGGGGGTCACAATTACAAAGAAACCATAAACTCCCACAACCGTGGCAAAGTCCGTGTGGAAAAAATCGCGAGCTAGGCGCACCAAGTCGTGGTCAATGCCGCCTTTACCCAGCAGGTACAACTCTCGGAACACATCGCTAAACTGTAACATCCAAGCAAAACGCAGATTAAACAACACGATAAAAAAGCCCAACATGGCGTAGAGGGGACGCTCAATGGGATAGCGGCAGCCCCAGCGAGTGAGAGCCCGATACAAGAAAATAGCCGCAAAAATGAGTTCAAAGCCGTGCCCCATGGCCACAAAGAGCATTTCATGAATGGGGGTAAAGGCCGCAAGGGTATAAAGCCCTGTCAGGATACCCAGCGCCATCAGGAGGAGCCGCGAGTCTCGGCAGAAGTAGGCCAATGCCCCAAGGCTACCGTAAGGAAGCAACAATAAAAAACCAACGCGATCGCCATGGAGGGTCATGCCGCCGCCGTACCGAAAATCAAAGGCTGGAATCGCTGGATAGCCAAATAACCATGCCGTTGCCGCATGCCCTAATTCGTGCACAAGGGTAATCAGGGGGCTGAGTAAAAACGTGACCTGCTCAGAGCTCAACAACAGGATTGCTAGTCCCAAGCCTGCGGCTATCACCTGCCATTCCTGAGTGGTCAGGTCTTGGACGGAACTCTGAACAGCACTGACCGGTGGTGCTAAAAGGCGCGGTTGTGCTTGGGGTGTTCTCGTTGTCCGCAGCAGCGATCCCTGTGCTATTTCCTGCAGACGAGTGGGACTGGTGAGATCAAGGGAATGCTCCCAAAGCTGAACCCCCTGATGATAGGCGCTAACCAAGGCACTCAATGTGGGGTAGGTCGGCCATTGCACGAGCTCCCGTGCCAAGAGCGTCAGGGCGATCGCCAAGGGCACCGGCGCCGGACACGCTAACCGCAAACAGAGACAGTGGTGCTGGCACTGCACTGCCACCTGAATACCTTTAGGGGCAAGGGCTTGGTTGACAAGGGTCTCCACGGCAGCCAAATCTCCCATCGCTGCCGCTTGGCGAAGCCAGTGCCGTGTTGCTCCCATGGCCTACTCCGACTCTAACCGTCGTCGCCATTCTTGATCCAGCTTTTCCGACTGCGCCAGTTCCTGCTCGATCAGGTCTTGGTCGGAGCGATAGGCAAGATTTTGCTCATCCAGCCAGCGTTCTTGGGCATAGGTGGTTGCCGCCGCTAGTTTTGCCTTCAGAGCTGGGGATGGTTTAGCCAAGACAGTCGCATAGCGATAGCGCCGGGCATTCCGTTCCCGAATGCGTTGATTTTGCCAGAGCAACCAATAGTAGCGAATTAAAGGAATCCCCAAAAAGCCAAGGCCATAGCCCAGTAGTACCCAGAAAATAGAATCGACAAAAGCCACCAGCCCTCCCAACTCTTGGGCAATTTCGCCATCCCCCAGCAGGTACCAGAGCATCAGGGCGCCAATCAAGTTAACGCAACCCAACCCGATCGCCACCATAATTTGCCAAGCGGGAGCCCGACTAAAGCACCACAACTGCTCTTCAAGAATAGGGGGTAAAGTTTGCTTCTTCCGCCTTGGTTGCGTCGCTGTCGTTTGCAGTTCCGGAAACTGGTAAATAATTTGACCGCTATCAGTGACGTGGGGGCGACCATTAAAGCGCGCAAGGACAGGAATCATGAAGTACTCATCATCCCGAGGGCGATCCTCGAGGTCAAGGTAGGGGGCAATCTGCTCAGCAGTGACTGCGCCGCCATTTTGGCGAATCACTTGACCAATCAGTTGCCAACGGCGTTCTTCCAAATCAGCATTCGGATTGCCATCCCCAAAGAGAAATGAATAAACGCCCTCAAAGAAGTTCATCTCCTCGTCACGGTCTGGCTGACGTTGTTTTCTTGTTGAGCGGCGGCGCCGAGAGGGAGAGTCACCCAAAAACCACCAAAAATCGGGGAAGACCCACCAACTCACACTGCTGCCGCCCGATGAGCGACTACTGCCGCCATCACTGCTACCATCGCGATCTTGGCTGGCGAGAGCAATGAGAATGATGGCGATCGCCAAAAAGATGAGGATAATTGACACCAGTAAAAAAATGCCAAAGGAGATACGAATCAGATAAAAAAGGACACCCCATACCCGCTGCCCTAGGGCTAGCAGTTGCAATTGCCAATACTTTGCCTGCAAAATTCCGCGAAAATTGGGCGGCAGGACGTAGGCAATGTCACCACTTTCGGCCACTTGCAGCGTCCCTCCCACCGCGGCGGCCAGAGCAAGGAGTCCCCGTTCCGCTTCCTGGAGGGGCAGCCCGGCACTGGCAGCCACATCCCCAGCGGTGACGCGGTAGCCCAAGGTTTCAACAGCCTGCATCAGGCGGCGATCAATCTCCATCAAAACCTCCGCAAGACCCCTTCAGGTTCTTGATGTGCTCCCCTGCGAAAACTCCCGTCAAATCAGTAAATAGAGTCTCACGACTGGTGGTAAGGCTCTTCTCCACTGTAACAGGGTGTCAACGGTCTGCGCTGCGGCTTGTCCATCTGCAGTTTTGCCGGTACCGTTGGCCAGCAGGGAGTGCCAGAATATAGGAAATTCTGAGTCATTGCGTATATGGCCGCGCCAATCCTTGAACTCCAGGCCACTGATGGTAGTCCGCAACGCATCCAACTGGGGAGCGATCGCCTCGTGATTGGCACCGACCCCCAAAACCAAATTATCCTTGTCGGCGAAGAAATCTCCCGTCACCATGCGATGATCCTGCCGCAGGGGGAAGGCTACTGCATTGCTGACCTAGGCAGTGCCAATGGCACCTTGGTCAATGGGGTAAAACTCCGCCCGCGCACGCCTGTTCCTCTTCATGAGGGCGATCGCATCCAAATTGGCAACGTGCAAATCACCGTTTTAGCGCCAGCAGCAGCCACGCTCCCCTTACCCGGTACCGTGGTCATTGGCGCTGCCAGTACCCCCATTCTGCAAGTGGCCACCCCCCAGTGGCTGCAGGAGTTCCCCCTCCTGAAGGACGAACTGGTTCTCGGGCGAGATCCCCAAGCGGATATTCCCATTGATTACCACTTTGTCTCCTTTCACCATGCCAAGCTAGTGCGCAGTGGCGACCACTACAAGGTGATTGATTTGGGCAGTAAAAATGGCTTGCGCTGGCGCGGCACCACCATTAGGGAACACGACCTGACCCCCGGCGATGTTCTGCATATTGGCGAATCTCTGCGACTGACCTATCTCCTTATGCCAGCCACCCAAGTGGTGGAGCACACCCGCCCGCTGCAACTGCGCGATCGCCAACAGATTCGTATGGGTCGCGATCCGGCCAACGATATGGTCTTAGATCACCCCGTTGTTTCCCGCTTTCACGCTCGCCTTTACTTGGAAAACGGCCAGTGGTTCATCGTCGATTTGGCGTCTGCCAATGGCACCTACGTTAACAACCGTCGCCTTGAGCCACGCAAACCCTTCCCCCTCGCCACTGGGGCGCTGATTCGGATTGGCCCTTATAGTTCTACGTTTACCCCCGACGAAACGATTGTTCCCCACAACGACAGTGGCAACCTGCGCCTCGATGCCATTCACCTCAGTAAAACCACCACCAAAGGTACAACCCTGCTCCAAGACATTTCCCTTTCAATTTTGCCGAGGGAGTTCGTGGCGATTGTCGGGGGGAGTGGTGCCGGCAAGTCCACTCTCTTAGATGCACTGAATGGCTTTCGACCGGCAACCGGCGGCACGGTACTAGTGAATGGCTCTGACCTGTACCGTTACTTTGGCACGTATCGCACCCAAATTGGCTATGTGCCCCAAGATGACATCATCCACGGCGAACTCACAGTTGCCCAAGCATTGGACTACGCTGCTCGGCTGCGCTTACCGGCAGACTTGACGGAGAAAGAGCGTCAAGCGCAAGTGAACCAGGTGTTAGCGGAATTGGAGCTCACTGAACGGCGGCACGTTCTGGTGAAAGACTTGAGTGGTGGTCAGCGCAAACGGGTCTCCATTGGTGTGGAACTGCTGACCCGCCCCAGCCTCTTTTTTCTAGACGAAGCGACCTCCGGCCTCGATCCGGGCACCGAAACCCAGATGATGCGGCTGCTACGGCAACTCGCCGATCAGGGACGCACCATTTTACTCATTACCCATGCCACCAAAAACGTCATGCTGTGCGATTTGGTGGTGTTTTTAGCCCGCGGCGGCTACCTTGCCTACTTTGGTCCGCCAGATCAAGCCCTCAGCTACTTTGATGTCCAAGATTTTGATGAGATTTACCTCAAAATTGACAGCGAGCCTAAACCAGAAGTGTGGCAGCAGCGATATCGCCAGTCCCATCTCTACCAAACCTATGTCAGCGATCGCCAACGCCCCTTAAACATCGATACTGGCGCAACCCGGCAGATTCAACCCCAACGGCAGCCGCCCCCGGTTCCCCAAGTGGCCCCATGGCGCCAGTGGTGGATTCTCACCCAACGCAACTTAGCGATTCTCCGCCAAGACAAAGCCGCTATCATTTTAATGTTGTCCCTAGCCCCTATCCTCGGTGCTCTTGATTTTGTCCTGTGGCCGCGGCAGGTACTGGATGCAGCGCACGGGGATGCGGGTCAAGCCTTTACCATGGCTTTTGTGGCGGTGCTAATTGCCGTCATGGTGGGGAGCTTGGCAACGATGCGGGAAATTGTCAAGGAACTCGAAATTTACCGCCGTGAACGGATGGTGGGTCTGGGGCTGTGGCCCTACATTTTCTCTAAACTGGGCCCTGCCGTTGTCTTGGCACTCTATCAAGCAGCGGTATTTTTGGGCATGAAGGCGCTGGCTGTCGCCCTGTCCCTCAGTTGGAGTCAAATCGCTGGCCTCTACCTTGCCCTATTCTTGGCCACGTTTGGCGGCATGGTCATGGGCCTACTCGTGTCGGCACTGTCGCCCACCCAAACTGTGGCTCCCCTGCTGACGATTCTGTTTTTAGTGCCCCAGATTACGTTTGCCGGAGCCATTATTCCCCTCAAGGATTTAGGCGTCGTGGGGAACCTCTTCAGTGATGTTACCCTCACCCGTTGGAGCTATGCCAATGTCGTGACCCTGCTGGGCTTTGGCCGCGATGTCGCCAATGACCCCTGCTGGCAAGAACCCAAGGCATCCCGGCAAAAACTCAGCCCCGCCGCCCTAGAGGCTTGCCCCTGCTTTGATGACAACCTCTTTAGTCGCTGCCACTTTCCGGGAGTGCGCAAAGAGTATCACCCGGCAGTGGATCAACCCGAACCGCCCCAACCGCCAGAACCCGGTGAAGCCCCCCCCCTTCCCGCCTCCCTTTTTGACGTTGACCAAGATTATCGAGCGCAGGTGGATGCCTACAACCAACGGGTCAAAGTCTATCAGGCAGCCATGGATCGCTGGCAGGATGAGTTTGCCGCATGGAAGGAAAACCGTGGCCGGGCGATCGCCAGTGGTGAAGCCCTCATTGACCGGTTCTGGAGCCTGCAAGGCCATACGTTCAACGCCAATGTTCTCGCAAATAACCTGCGGCTTGGCGGTATTATTGCCGTAATGTTGGGGTTAGTGGGGTGGTTTCAAAAACGCAAGGATATTCTGTGAACCAACGGCAACGCTTAGGCTACTTAGGACCAGTGGGCACCTACAGCGAAGAAGCTGCCCAAAGTTATGCCCAGTGGCAACAGCAACAGGGCTGTCCCCTGGAATTGGTACCGCTGACAACGATTCCTGGCTGCCTAGAAGCCCTCGCCACGGCGGAGTTGGATCTGGCGCTGGTGCCCAGCGAAAATTCCGTTGAAGGCAGTGTCAACAGTACCCTCGATGCCCTCTGGCGCTTAGATACGCTCCATATCCAGCACGCCTTTATTCGCCCCATTATCCATGCCTTTGTGGCGCAAACCCCCTGCCTTGAAGCCATTGACACGGTGTATTCCCATCCCCAAGCCCTCGGCCAATGCCAACGTTGGCTGCAACACCACTTGCCCCATGCCCACCAGTGTCCCGTGGCCTCCACTGCAGATGGCCTCCAGTACGTGGCTCAGGCCGCTAACGTGGGGGCGATCGCCTCCGTGCGCGCTGCCCAACTGCACCAGTTACCCATTGTGGCCACCGACATTCAAGATGTGCCCGATAACTGTACCCGCTTTTGGGTCATCAGTCGCCAACAGGGCAATGGCTGGCCTCACCTCGGCGACACCCACACCTCCATTGCCTTTAGTCTCAAGGCCAACCGACCCGGGGCACTGCTTAAGGTTCTGCAGCTCTTTAGCGATCGCCAAATTAACCTCAGCCGCATTGAATCCCGCCCCAGTAAACGCGCCCTTGGTGACTACCTGTTTTTTGTGGATTTGGAAGTGAATGGCCAACCCGAGGTTGTGGCCGAGTGTTTGCAAGCGGTTGCCGCCGTCACCGATGTGCTCAAAGTCTTTGGCAGTTACCCCTTTTTACACCTAGGAGAAGCTTAAACCATGCGCATTGGCGTGCCCAAAGAACGGAAAGATCAAGAATTTCGGGTGGGACTCACCCCCGCCGGTGTTCAAAGTTTGCGGGAGCGAGGGCATGACGTCCTCATAGAAACGGGGGCTGGCATTGGCTCCGGCTTTTCCGATGAGAGCTACGGCACTGCTGGTGCAACCCTTGTAACCACTGCCGCGGAGGCTTGGGCAGCAGAGTTAGTGGTCAAAGTCAAAGAGCCCCTTCCCTCCGAGTATCAATACCTACGGGCTGGTCAATACCTTTTTACCTACTTACACTTAGCCGCTAGTCGTGAGTTGACCGTTGCCCTCCTGCAGTCGGGGGTTACCGCCATTGCCTACGAAAGTGTTGAGGAAAATTATCAGCATCAACGCAGCTTTCCTCTCCTGACCCCCATGAGCATGATTGCTGGACGCTTGGCGGTACAGTTTGGTGCCCGCTTTCTGGAGCGCCCCCAAGGGGGACGGGGGGTTCTCCTCAGTGGTATTCCGGGAGTTGCCCCAGGTCGGGTAGTGATCTTAGGCGGCGGCGTTGTTGGCACCGAAGCCGCCCGCATGGCCATTGGTTTGGGAGCGCAGGTGAGTATTCTTGACATTAACTTGGAGCGCCTCAAATATCTGGAAACCCTCTTTGGTGCCCGTATAGAGTACCTCTACAGCACCTCCCACCAAATTGCTGCCCTTCTCCCGCAAGCAGACTTGGTGATTGGCGCAGTTCTAGTTCCCGGTCAGCGCCCCCCCTGTTTAGTGCCCAAATCCCTTGTCCAAACCATGCGGCCAGGAGCAGTCATTGTTGATGTGGCCGTGGATCAAGGCGGCTGTGTTGAAACTCTACGCCCCACGACCCATTCCCAGCCCACCTACACCGCCTTTGGCGTCGTTCACTACGGTGTCCCCAATATGCCCGGAGCTGTGCCTTGGACAGCCACCCAAGCCCTCACCAACAGCACCTTGCCCTACATTCTGCGCCTAGCGGATCATGGCGATCGCGCCTTTGCACTCTGTCCGGCCCTTGGCAAGGGGCTCACTATTCAAAAACACCGCTTGGTGCATCCCGATGTCCAGCACGTGTTTCCTGACTTGGCAAGAGGCGCCTAGGGAGTACCACAGACTTGTTAGACTAGCATAGCTAGCCCCGTGGTTGTCTTATTAACTTGAGTAACGCATGAGTGATTTTCTCCCCTACGCTTACCTCAACGGTCAGTTTGTCCCCTTTGCTGATGCCAAGATTTCCGTTGCCACCCATGCCCTTCACTACGGTACGGCGGCCCTCGGCGGCCTGCGGGGACTGCCCAATCCCGACAACCCCAATGAAATTCTCCTGTTTCGCCTTGGGGATCACTGTCAGCGCCTCAGTCGCAGCGCCCATTACCTTGGCTACGACCTCCCCGCCGCTCAGATCAAAGCTACCCTCATTGAGTGGGTACAAAAGAATCGCCCCAGCGAACCCTTTTATATTCGTCCGTTGGTGTACACCTCTGGTCTGGGTATTGCCCCGCGCCTCCACGATATTGAAAAAGATTTTCTGATCTACGGGTTACCCTTGGGGGATTACCTCTCGGCAGCCGGGGTGAGCTGTCGCATCAGTTCATGGCAGCGGCAGTGCGATCGCTCCTTTCCCTTGCGGGGCAAACTCACCACCTCCTACATTGTTTCGGCACTGGCAAAAACGGAAGCCGTCGCCTCGGGCTTTGATGAAGCCATCCTCCTCAACGATCAAGGAAAAGTCTGTGAAGCTTCGGGCATGAACCTGTTTTTAGTACGGGATGGCTGCCTCATTACCCCCAGCGTTGACCAAGATATTCTGGAGGGCATTACCCGTCGCAGTGTCATTGAACTGGCGCAAGCGGATGGCATTCCTGTCATTGAGCGCGCTGTGGATCGCACAGAACTGTTAATTGCGGATGAGGTCTTTCTAACGGGAACGGCGGCTCGGATTGTGCCGGTCTGTCGCATTGAAACCTACACCCTGCCCCCAGAGCGACCCCTCACTTGCCAATTCCAGCAACAACTGCAAGAGATTGTCACGGGTCGAGACCCCAATTACCGTCACTGGGTGGATGTCATTCCCTTAAGCTAAAGCGTTGGTACGTACTTACACAAGCTCAGCTCGGTGCCTTGAGCATTCCAATAAACTTCATCAAAAATGGCATAGATCAAAAAGAGCCCCCGGCCACACTCACAATCTTCCGGGGGCAAGAGTTCTTCCTCAGGCGAAATCACACAGCGGGGCGGCACAAAACCATCTCCCTGATCGGTAATTACCCACCAACATTGACCGGGGGTATAAGTGTAGCGAACCAGGACAACCTTTTCAGGATTGAGGTGGTTACCATGGCGGGCGGCATTCACCAATGCTTCTTGGAGGCCAAGGCGTAATTCATCCCGTAAGGAAAGCGGAATGGGATGGAGGAGGACATCAAGGATAGGTTGCAAAAATAGCGTTGAAGGAAATGTCAGGGTTTGCCATTGGGGTGCAACGTATGTCAGCGTCATAGACGGCATCACCCAAAAATCAGACACTCAAGCGTAGTGATGAGCCCTGCCCGCCTGATGGACGGATAACCGAACTCGTCTGAGCTTAGCTTAGCAAGTTATGTAGCGGCAAGACAACCGTCCCCTTTGCCACCATTATCAGAGCAATAAGAGATATTGATAGGGCTTTATTTTTAATTTTGCCAAGAGTGTCCCTTTCATAGATAAGATTAAATCTAATTACTCCTGTCCATAGGTACAAGCGGCGTATATGTTGCAATCATTTGCGGACACAGTTTGGCTCATTCCCTTTTATTCGCTCCTAGGAATGACGTTGTCACTGATTTGGTCTCCGGGGATCACCCGCAAAACGGGCCCCCGACCAGCGGGATATGTGAACATTGGGCTTACGTTTTTTTCCTTTTGCCATGCACTTTTAGCAACGCTGGCGATCGCCAACAAACCGCCGCAGTACCTTCACTGGACTTGGCTAGAGGTTGCTGGACTGCATTTTGATGTGCCGGTGGAAATTTCCGTCCTGACCACGGTTGCCCTGATGCTAATTACGGGGCTGAACCTGATGGCCCAGGTGTTTGCCGTAGGGTATATGGAAATGGATTGGGGTTGGGCGCGCTTTTTCGCCCTGCTGGCGCTCTTTGAGGGCGGGATGGCGGCTTTAGTGCTGTTGGATTCCCTCTTTTTCAACTATGTGGTTCTAGAAATTCTCACCCTTGCCACTTACTTGCTGATTGGTTTTTGGTTTAATCAGCCTTTGGTGGTAACGGGTGCCCGCGATGCCTTTCTCACCAAGCGGGTGGGGGATTTAATCCTCTTGATGGGGGTACTAGCGATTTATCCCTTGGCGGGCTCGTGGAATTACGATGACTTGGCAGCATGGGCAGCCACCGCTCAGGTGAACCCCACCCTCATTACCCTGATTTGTTTGGCCTTGATTGCCGGTCCAATGGGGAAATGCGCCCAGTTTCCACTGCACCTGTGGTTGGATGAGGCGATGGAAGGCCCCATTCCCGCCTCAGTGTTACGGAATGCCATTGTGGTGGCTACCGGTGCTTGGGTACTGGTGAAGCTAACGCCCGTGTTGGCCTTGTCCCCCACGGCGTTGACGGCACTGTTGGTCATTGGCAGTGTGACGGCTATTGGCGGTACCCTGATTGCCATTGCCCAAATCGATATTAAGCGTGCCCTTTCTTACTTAGTCAGTGCCTACATGGGCTTAGTCTTTATTGCGGTGGGGTTAAAAGAACCGGGTCTGGCCTTTGTCTTTGTTCTCACCTATGCTGTCGCCATGTCACTGCTGATGATGAGCATAGGTGGCATTATCTGGAATAGCATTACTCAAGATCTGCGCTTGCTGGGGGGATTGTGGTCGCGGCGACCCATTTCGGGAATAGCCTTTTTAGTAGGTTCTGCGGGTCTGTTGGCGTTGCCACCCCTAGCGGGTTTTTTCCCGCAAGCGGAGCTATTGGATACCGCTTTTGCCCAGTTGCCTTGGGTGGGTGTTGTCCTGTTGCTGGTAAACACGTTTGCAGCCTTTAGTTTAGGGCGCACCTTCTGCCTCATTTGGGGCGGTGAGGTGAAACCGATGACGGCGCGATCGCCGGAGGTGTTTTGGCCGATGATCCTGCCCATGATGGTGAATGTGGGGGTTGTGCTGCACCTGCCCATTATGATGCGCGCCTTTAATTGGGTGATTTGGACGCAGCCTTCCGTGGCTACTGCTGCTGCCTTAAGCCTTACAGCGCTTGGGGGTTGGGGGTTAGCAACTTGGGTCTATTTGGGACGGGTCATTCCTAAGCCAGTGGAGTTCCCCCTGCCCTCGCTGCAAGACCTCCTAGCCTACGATTTTTATACCCCCAAACTCTACAAAGCCACGGTGGTCGGTGCCATCGATTGGATTTCGCGCTTGACGGCATGGTTTGACCGCACTCTTGTGGATGGTACTGGCAATGCCTTTGGGATCGTGACTCTCTTGGGGGGCGATCGCCTCAAGTACAGCACCACGGGGCAGTCCCAAGCCTATATCCTCACAATTATTTTGGGCATTGCCATCCTTGGTATTGCCATTTGCTGGCCGCTGTTGCGCTAGTTCCAGTTAACTTGAGGTTCTTGCTATGGTCTTGACACTGCTGATCCTGATTCCCCTACTGGCAGCGCTACTGATGCCGATACTGCCGGAGCGGCTGCTGCGTCCTGTTGCCCTCAGTGCAGCGGCGGTGACCTTTGGCGTGTCGGCTTGGCTGCTGAGCCACTTAGACCTTGGCCAACCTGGGTTGCAATTTAGCGAATTTACGCCATGGTTGCCGCCCTTGGGGCTCAACTACTCCCTTGGTGTCGATGGTTTGTCGTTACCTTTGATTGTCTTGGGCACCTTCTTGACCCTGCTAGTCATCTTCAATGGCGAGAAAAGCTCTTCCCGATTATTTTACGTCCTTGTGTTGGTGGCCAACGCCGGTGTCAGCGGAGCCTTGGCGGCACAAAATCTGCTGCTCTTTGTTCTTTTTTACGAAGTTGAGCTGGTTCCCTTCTACCTGCTGATCCTCATGTGGGGGGGCAAGCGGCGGGAGCAGGCGGCGGTGAAGTTTCTGATCTACACAGCTATCTCCGGCATTTTGGTTTTAGCGGCCTTTTTAGGCATGGCATGGCTGACCCACGCCCCCAGCTTTGACTACGGTGACCTAGAACTGGCTGCCCTCGCCCCCAGTACTCAACTCATTTTGTTGGTGCTTCTGGTGCTGGGGTTTGGCATCAAAATTCCCCTAGTGCCACTCCATAGCTGGCTGCCAGATGCCTACGTTGAAGCCTCAACCCCGACAGCAATTCTGTTGGGTGGCATCCTTGCCAAGCTCGGTACCTACGGCTTAGTGCGTTTTGCCCTAGGTCTGTTTCCCCAAGCGTGGGGACAAATTTCAGGGCTACTGGCCGTTGTTGCCGCTGCCAGCATTCTCTACGGTGCTTTGGCAGCCATTGCCCAAAAGGATATTAAGCGCATGGTGGCCTACAGCTCGATTGGTCACATGGGTTACGTGTTGCTAGCGCTCGCTGCTCACACCCATCTGAGCATGGTGGGGGCGATCGCCCAAATGATTAGCCATGGTTTGATCTTGGCGCTGCTGTTTTACTTAGTCGGCGTGATTGAAACTAAAGTGGGCACCCGCGAACTGAATGTGCTCAACGGTCTGCTCAATCCCCTGCGGGGTTTGCCCACCACCAGCGCCTTACTCATTCTCGGTGGCATGGCCAGCGCTGGCATTCCGGGCTTAGTGGGCTTTGTGGCGGAGTTTCTGGTGTTTCAAGGCAGTTATGCCATCTTTCCCATCCCCACCCTCATTGCCGTTGTCGGCACAGGCTTAACGGCAGTGTATTTTGTCATCATGATCAACCGCACCTGTTTTGGCCGCCTTGACAATGCCACTGCCTACTACCCACGGGTGTTGTGGTCAGAAAAAGTCCCTGCCCTTGTCTTGACCCTCTTGATTCTGGTTTTGGGAGTACAGCCCACATGGCTGGTGCGCTGGAGCGAAACGACCAGTGAACAGTTGGTTGCGGCGATTCCTACGGCAACGGAAGTTATCGCCAACGTTGCCAATTCCTTGCCCTAGTTCCCTTCACTCTACTCATAGTTTATTGATGGAGATGCCCTATGGTTCAAGCGGTTGAGCGCCCAAGCAGTGCCAAGCTCCCCCCTGTAGATCACCCCCTTGCCGACATTATTCATCGCCTCGAGGCGGGCGGCGCGATGATTCCCGATACGCCGGAAAACCTGATGAAGATCATCGGTATGTACAAGGCCTATTCCATTCCGATGGATTTTTACTGGCGGGATTTGCTCTATCTTGGCGAACGGGTATTTATTGATCCATTTCCCTTCTTTAAGTATTTCCCCACCAAGGAGTACTTTGACCTGCCCAATCATTACGCCGGAGATACGGCGGATCTGCGCATTTGGCGTGGCCCCGCCCATGCTCACCCGGAGCTAATGGAATTCATTGAAAAAGGGGAAACCGGTAAACTGCCACGGCTACTGCACCACCTCTGGCACGACCGCATCAACATGGAGTTTTCCGAAGACTTGGCGCGAAAAATGATGTGGCACCGCATGGGCGGCCAACTAGATATTTACCTAGACTCGGAAGAGTATAAGGCGGCAGCTCATAAGGCCATTCGTGCTTATTTCAAGCGCAATCCCCTTATGTTGGCATTGCATAAGCTCTTTCCGGATTTGTTTTTAGAGCAAGCACGCCAAGCCACCTATATGACGGTGCTGGGGCTTTTTTGGGAAGTGATGGCGCCGGTCTTCTTTGAAATTAGCGATCGCTACGATGAGGGCAGTATCCGCAGCGTCAAAGATGCCATGAATTTCTTGGTGAATGGGATTTTTGCCATTGCTGGCCGCCCCATTTATCACCATGTCTATATTGATGACGAGGTGCATGTGCTCGTGCCTAAAGAAAAGGGCTTTATGTGGCTTTATGAGGCCGCTTTCCCCTATGTGGAGGCAGTCTTTTACCGCACCGCTCCCTTCCGCGGCACCAAATCCTACAATGCCCAAGCGAATCAGGTGCCCACAGATCAAGTGGATTTCCACTACGGCATTTTATTTGCCGATAAGTTTCCAGTAGGCACGGCTGGTATTCCCCCAACGCTGTTGCATCAGGATATGTACCACTTTTTGCCCCAATACTTGAAGGATCATTTCCACCAGCACTGTCGCGGCGAAGATGACATCCTCGTCCAGTTGGGGATTGCTTTTCAGCACGCAATGTACACAGTCACTTCAGCGGTACTCCAAGCCACCCGCGCTGCGTTTTACTATCCTTTGGATGATCCCAATCCGGAGCACCTCATGGCCAACCGCCGCTTTTTCATTGCCCAGATGGATCGCTTTATTCGCCCGCAGTACGGTATTGCCGAGGCTTGCAAAATTCGCAGCGTCCAAGACCCCAACTATCGCTAGGCGATCGCCCCGTCACTTTTTGCTAGGCTGGAAGCAATAGTGAATTTTTGTAACGAGGGAGCCAAGCTGTGGCCAACGTCGAAATTTATACGTGGTCTGCCTGTCCATTTTGCATGCGTGCCAAGCAACTGCTGCATCGCAAGGGTGTCCGGTTCACAGAGTATGTGATTGATGGCGATGAGGCCGCACGGCAAGCCATGGCGCAACGGGCGAATGGGCGGCGGTCGGTGCCGCAAATTTTCATTAACAACCAGCATATTGGCGGCTGTGACGATCTCTATGCCCTAGAAGCCCAAGGCAAGCTCGATGCTCTCTTGCAGTCGGCGGCTTAATCACCGTGGCGATCGCGTTCATTATTGATCCCATTGCCAGTTTAGATCCCAGCCACGACACGAGTGTGGCGCTCATGGAAGCGGCGCAAGCGCTGGGGCACGAGGTTTGGGTCACGGAACTGTCCCAACTGGTCATCCGCGAAGGGCAAGCTTGGGCCTACCTGACGCCCGTGGAGCTTTTCCCTGTGAAACTCGTGGCGGGTCAGTGGCAAGTCCCCCAACCTTGGTTTCAACTCGGCTCACCCGTATGGCGACCTCTAGAGGATTTTGCACTGGTTTGGATGCGCAAGGATCCGCCCGTGAACACCGCCTACCTGTACGCCACCTACTGCTTGGATCTGGTCAATCCGGCCAAAACGCGGGTGCTTAACTCCCCCGCAGGACTGCGCCATGCTAATGAAAAAATGTATGCCCTGCACTTTGCAAGCGTCATTCCCCAAACCCTTGTCAGCAGCGATAAACAGGTCATCCGCGAGTTTGTGCAGCGCCAAGGAACGGCGGTGCTGAAACCCCTCGGCGGCAAAGCGGGAGAAGGCATTCTCTTTTTGCAGGCGGGCGATCGCAATCTCAACTCGATGATTGAAATCAGCACCCAGCGTGGCCACCTACCGGTGATGGTGCAGGAATACCTACCGGCAGCCAAAGAGGGAGACAAACGCATTGTTCTCCTCAACGGTGAACCCATTGGGGCAGTGAATCGCATTCCCACCGGCGATGAATTTCGCGGCAATATGGCCACCGGCGGGCGGGTTGCCGCCACCGAAATTAGCGAGCGCGATCGCCACATTTGTCAAGTATTAGCGCCACGTCTTCGCCAAGATGGCCTATATTTTGTCGGCATTGACGTTATTGGCGGTTACTTAACCGAGGTGAATGTCACCAGCCCCACCGGTATTCGGGAAATCGATCGCCTCAACGGCACCCGCCTTGCCCACGACGTCATGGCAAGTCTCAGTTAGGCTTGCGCCAGTTGAATACAAAGGCAACTAGCGCCCGGGAATAAAAGAAGTACTCAGCCGCTTAATGGCGTTTGCAGCAATATCACGGTAGCGCAGCTCACCACAGAGCACTTGCCCGAGCCGCTGTGTTGCCGAGGGACGTTTCATGGCTAAGCGGTAACCCACACCCGGCATGCGATGAAAGAGCCCCGCCAAGCGATGTGCCCAAGCCAGATCAGTACCCCACTCCTCCTGTAACTGCTGGCTATATTCGCTGAGGGCACTCGGCTGACCAGCTAAAGCCCCATCAATGGCCGCTGCTGCCCGCATACCACTGTAAAGAGCGGGGCGGATGCCCTCTGCCGAAAAAGGATCGACTAAACCCGCAGCTTCCCCCGCCAAGAGCGCCTGTTGGCTGTGCAATGGCTGCTCCCCCTCCCAAACGCACAGGGGATGGTACTGAATTTGACACGCCTCAAGGGCAAGGTGATGGACGGTGCAGTATTGCTGCAAGATAGGTGTCCAATCTCGGCGATCGCTTCCCCGCAGCACTCCCACGCCAACCTTGCGCACCTCACCACTGGGGAAGCTCCAAAGATAGCCATTTTTAACCAAGCCAAATTCAAAATGTACGGCGCGATCGCCCCCTTGGTTGGGCACAGTCATGACCGCCGCAGTGCGAACTGTCTTTGGCTTGAACCCTAACCACTGTGCCATTTGGCTGTTGGCACCATCAGCACCAATGAGATAGGTGGCACCATAGGTCGCTGCTGGCGTGTGTACCCACCAGTGATCCCCCTGAAACTCAATACCCGTAACCGGTGTGTTGTCACAAACCGTCGCCCCAAGGCGCTGGCCTTGCTGCAACAGAAACTGATCAAATTCAGCTCGCTGCACAATCCAAATTGGCTCGGGAATACTTAACTCACTTTCAACCGCCTCTCCTAGTTTCCACGTGTAGCGCACCGTGCGGGTTGTATCAGCAATAACGGGGGAAAAGTCAAAGTCAAACCACTGCGCCACCGCTGGTGACACCCCACCCGTGCAGGGCTTAGGGCGCGGCAGGGAAAATTTTTCCAGCACCACCACCGATCGCCCTCGCCGCGCTAGGTGATAGGCCGCTGCACTTCCTGCGGGTCCGCCACCAACAATAATGCAGTCGTACATTGATGGTGTGCTCACGCCTTTGAACTCCTTCCAGCCAAAAATTACCGCCCATAGATTAAGTTATGGCTTGAGTGATAGAGTACCAGAGTTTCTGGGGATTCTTAGCTTAGCGGCACCGCTTGCATGATCAGGGGTCAATTCGCGTTAGGTTGCTATAGGATGAGGGCAATAGCTAGACTGTACAACCGCAGGGACGGCACAGACTGACAGCAGGAGATTAAAAAGAATGCCCAACTTAACCGCTCAACAGGCAGAAAAACTAACGGAGATTGGCGCCGTTCTGCACGAAAAACGGTTAGAGCTTGGCCTAAGTCTCGAGGAATTGGCTGCAAAGACCCTAGTGCGCCAGTCGATTCTAGCAGCAATTGAAAAGGGTGCTTTAGAAGAATTACCCGAACCAATTTATATCCAAGGATTTATTCGCCGCTTTGCCGATGCGATGGGACTTGATGGTAAAGCCTTAGCCGCCATGTTTCCAACCATGGTGGAATTAGAACGCGCCGAGCATAAAGCCCCCAAGAAAAGCACCAGCATGGGTTTCCAACTGCGTCCTATCCACCTGTACCTCACCTACTTTGTCTTAGTCCTCGCTGCTGTCGCAGGTCTTGCCTATCTGTTTCGACCCCGGCCCCAAAGCATTACAGATCTGCGGCCAACCACCCCAACTGAATCTAACGAATCTCCCGAGCCAGTCAATCAAGCTGTCACTTCCCCAAGTCCTGAAGCAGTGGCGCCAGAAGCGTCCAACCCTAGCAGCGAAATGGTAGATGTGAAACTCACGTTATCGGGGGCAGCATGGCTTGAAATTGAAGCCGATGGTGAGGTGGTTTACGTAGGCACTCTCGAAGCAGGGACTGAGCGCAGTTGGCAAGCGCAAGAACGCCTAGTGATCCGCACTGGCAATGCTGGGGCTGTCAAAGTGAGTGTAAATAATGGCCCTGCCAGACCCATGGGTGCTGTGGGAGAAGTCATCGAAAAAGAATACGTGGCAAGTCAAGCGACTTCTGGCGGAGCAGCAAGTTCAGCGTTTTCAGATGCTCCCCTGCCTAATTAGAGACAAAATTGGGTTAGGCATCACCACCACCGATGAGGTCTATTAGAAACTCTGAAGCCATTAACCTTTTTTAATATGTCAGGATAAGAGGTAGTTTCAAAGGTTGAGGAACTGCCTATGGCCATCAGTACTGCTCAGCGTCCAGCCCGATTGACGCTTCAGGTGCTAGAAATTGCCGCTGACACAACTGCAATTCGCTGCCTAGACTGGGATCGCGATCGCTTTGATATTGAGTTTGCCCTTGAAAATGGTACTACCTACAACTCTTTCCTGATTAAGGGACAAGAGATTGCCCTTGTGGATACCTCCCATGCCAAGTTTGGCGATCGCTACCTTGAGCAACTCTGGCAGTTAGTCAACCCCAGTGACCTCCGCTACCTCATTGTCAGCCACACCGAACCCGATCACAGTGGCTTAGTCAAGGAAGTTCTTGCTCAAGCCCCCCACGTCACCGTCGTCGCCTCAAAGGTGGCGCTGCAATTTTTAGGGGATCTTATTCATCAACCCTTTCAGCAACGGCAAGTGAAAAATGGCGATCGCCTCGATCTGGGCAATGGCCATGTTTTAGAGTTTGTCATGGCACCCAACCTGCACTGGCCCGACACCATCCTCACGTTTGATCACGGCACCCAGACCCTCTTCACCTGCGATGTGTTGGGGGCGCACTACTGCACCGATGACCCCTACGACAGCGAACCGGAACTTCTTGCCCCTGACTTTAAGTTCTACTACGACTGTTTGATGGGGCCCAACGCCCGCTCAGTTCTTTCGGCCTTTAAGCGCCTAGAGCCACTCCCTGCCATTCAACAGGTGGCCACTGGTCATGGCCCGCTGCTACAGTATCATCTCCAGCGCTGGATGGAAAACTACCGTACTTGGAGCCAAGAGCAAGCGAAAGCTGCCACCACCGTTGCTATCTTCTATGCGGCTGGCTATGGTTACAGTGATGCCCTCGTGGCTGCGGTTGAGCGAGGTGCCGCCAAAACCGGCGTTGTGGTGGAAACCATGGATGTGCTGACGGCTGAGCCCCAAGACGTGCGGGAACTGGCGGAGATTGCTGCTGGCATTGTCATTGCTACACCACCAACAACTGCTGTGGCCAAAACCGCCCTGAGCACGATTCGTGCCGCCGCCCATGCCAAGCAGGCCATCGGTGTTTTTGAAAGTGGCGTGCCTGATGCCGAACCGGCCTACCCCCTGTTAAATCAGTTTCGCGATGCTGGCTTGACCCCAGCATTCCCCGTTATTCGCGTCACCACTGCGCCTACGGATGCTCTGCTGCAAGCGGCAGAAGAAGCCGGAACCGATATGGGGCAATGGTTACTGCGCGATCGCACCGTCAAGCAAATGAAAGCCCTCGACACAGATTTGGATAAAGCCCTTGGTCGCCTCAGTGGTGGTTTGTACATTATCACCGCCCAAAAAGGTGCCATTAACAGCGCCATGCTCGCCTCCTGGGTAGCTCAAGCCAGCACTGAACCCCTTGGAATTTCCATTGCGGTGGCTAAGGATCGGGCCATTGAATCCTTTCTGCACGTGGGCGATACCTTTGTCCTGAATGTCCTTGAGGATGAAAACTACCAGCCCCTGATGCGGCATTTCCTCAAGCGCTTTCCTCCGGGCGCTGATCGCTTTGCTCAGGTCAAAACCTATCCTGCAAGCAATGGTAGTCCGATTTTGGCTGATGCCCTTGCCTACCTCGAGTGCACGGTGGCCAGCCGCCTTGATGCTCACGATCACTGGATTGTCTATAGCACCGTTGACAGTGGCCGCGTCTCGAAGCCGGATGGCCTCACCGCCGTTCACCATCGCAAAGTGGGCAATCATTACTAGGGAGAGGAGGTTCTACGATGCTCATACCCGAAACATTGACCAATAAAACCCAACCCTCAACCGCAAACACTAATTGGTTAAACAGTGGTCGCATCATTCGGATTCTAGAAACAGTGCAGGATCTCATTATCATCAGCCTCTGCATTGGCCTATTTAGCTTCATGGCAATGGAGGTTCGGGAACTCTTTTTATCCCTGTTGCCGCCCCTAGATTTTCCCCGTGTGACGGCGGATATTTTGTTCCTGCTGATTCTTGTAGAACTCTTTCGTTTGCTCATTATCTATCTGCAAGAACATCGCGTTTCGATTGGCGTTGCTGTTGAAGTTTCGATTGTTTCTGTTCTGCGGGAGATCATTGTCCACGGCATCTTGGAAACGCCTTGGAGTCAAGTGTTAGCCACCTGTAGTTTCCTCCTCGTCTTGGGGGCACTGCTCATTATCCGCGTCTGGCTACCCCCCACCTTCGATGGCATCGACCCTGAGCAACGGATCTCCGAACGCCATCGCCGCCGCCAGCAAGCCCATGCCAACGGCAGCAAACCCTAGACCTGCACCCCAAAGATACAGAGCAACTCAAAAGTAGCGCTTTTTCCTATCCCCTACCTCTCACAAAACGATGACGACCCTTGCCCCCAATGCTTCCCTACCCCGGGATGTCCAAATCGCTGAGATTGCTCCTCAAGTGCTGGTGTTGCGATCGCGCACCTGGGAGCGGCTGAAATTTGAAGTGGAGTATGGTCGGCAGCAGGGCACAACGTCTAATTCCTATCTTCTGAAGGCTGCCCAGCCCACCCTCCTTGATCCCCCGGGAGAGTCGTTTACCCAGTTATACCTCAAGGAGCTCGCTCAGCAGATTGATCTGCGGCAACTGCGCTATCTCATCCTTAGCCACGTCAACTCCAATCGCTTGGTGACGGTTAAGGCACTCCTCGAGCAGGCGCCCCAGTTAACAGTGGTTTGCTCTAAAGCAGGTGCTGTTACCCTGCGAGCAGCCTTGGGAGAAGACATTCCCCTCTGGATTCCCCGCAGTGAGACCCCCCTTGAAGTGGAAGAGGGCTGGCAACTCACCTTTCTCGCGGCAGCCACCCCCCGTTGGCCGGATGGACTGATCACGTTTGATCCACAGCATCAGATCCTCTTTACCGATAAGCTCTTTGGTGCCCACGTCTGCGGCGATAGCCTCTACGATGAGCAGTGGCGCAAACTGGACGAAGACCGCGCCTACTACTTTGAGTGTCTGCACGCGGCTCAAACTCGCCAAGTTGAGAGTATTCTTGACCGGATTGAGGAACTCAGCCCACCTCCCCGCCTTTACGCCCCTGCCCACGGTCCTATTGTTAAATTCAGCCGCAGTCGTTTGTTTCAGGACTACCGCGACTGGTGCCAAGCCCAAACCCGACAGGAAACCACTGTGGCGCTCTTTTATGCCTCGGCCTACGGCAACACCGCCATTTTGGCCAATGCCCTTGCCCAAGGTCTAACGGCAGCGGGGGTAGAGGTAAGAGCCATTAACTGTGAAACCACGCCTCCGGCTGAAATGCAGGCACTCATCCATAGTAGTGATGGCTTTATTGTTGGCTCCCCCACCCTTGGCGGCCACATGCCCACCCAAGTGCAAACCGCCTTAGGGTTTATTCTGGCAGAGGGCAGCAAAACCAAGTTAGCAGGCGTGTTTGGCTCCTACGGCTGGAGCGGTGAAGCCATTGACGAGATTGAGCAGAAGCTCCTCGATGCCGGTTATACCCTTGGCTTTGAAACCTTGCGGGTGAAGTTTACCCCCACCGCCGCGGATCTCGACCGCTGCCAAGCGGCGGCCAATGAGTTTGCCCAAACCCTGAAAAAACTGCGCAAATCCCGCACGGTGCTCCAGCCTAGCCTTGTGGAAGCGCAAGTGGATCGGACTGAGCAGGCGGTCAATCGTGTCGTCGGCTCGATGTGCGTTTTAACGACCTTGCCAGAGGGCTGCACTCACCTCACCCAAGCAGCTGCGATTCTGGTTTCCTCGGTGTCTCAGGCGTCCTTTAACCCTCCCGGCGTGACGGTTGCCCTACCCCAGCAGTGGGCAGAAAGCCTTTGCTTGGTGGGCGATCGCTTCGTGTTAAATATCCTCAAGGAAGGCAGTCCCCTCGTGCGCCAGTTCCAGCAAGCTCAGCGGCTGGGGGAACAACAGTTATCGATGCTAGGGCTGAAAAGTGCGGCCAGCGGTGCTCCAATTTTGCTGGATGCCCTTGCCTACCTTGAATGCACTGTTGAATCCCGCATGAACTGTGGCGATCACTGGCTCATCTATGCCGTTGTCGAGAGTGGCGAGCTGCTGCAAACTACCGGCCTCACGGCCATTCAGCACCGCAAAACCAACTAAGGGGAAGGTTGGGTGAGCTGCGGCAACTGCGGGATGACAATATACCCTGTCTTGAGGTAGGCATCTCTGCTGGCCGGCTTTTCGGAAAAGGTTGTTCCTCCCAACACCCAGTGGCGATCCCTCCCCCAATACCACCAAGAGGCCGCTGTGTAGGCACAAAGAATCGCATCCAATTGATCCTCCAGTGTTTTCAGCGCCTTGCCAGTTGTCGGTAACGGGTCGGGAAGCTGCACGTTCAAAGCAGGTTGGCACTGTGGCAGTACCGTTTGGATGAATGTTTGCAGTTGGCTTAATCCTTGGCGGCGATTCGCAAGGCGGCCTTTTTTGTACTTAATAATCCGCGGCAATTGAAAGAGGGCAAGGGCACTGGCGTGGGGAAACACCTCAATTTGAAAACGTCCCTTTTGCCGGGGGCTGAGGGTGGGGGCATGGAGAAACCCCCGCGCTGTCAGGGCTTGACTAAATCCCGTTGTATAAGGCGCAAAAGGAGATCCCTGATTCGCTGGATAGCAGCCAGCATGATAGCGTCCCAGTAATTGATGGGCTTGGCGATCGCAGGGACGCATACCCGTGGCATTGGGAATAATCAGGGGAGCATCCACAGCAACGACTGCCTCCTGACCGGCATCTTGATCGATCCACTCAAGGAGTTGTTGGCGATCGCCCGTCCAGTCTAGAGCGCAAAGGTTAAGACGCCCCGCTTGCCCCTCCAGACAACAGTAACCTGATCCTCCCCCAACCCAGCCCAGATCAATCCCAAGGAAGCGCATGGGAGACCGGCATCACAGTACTCGGTGGTCGTTCGTAGAGGACTAGGGCAGCAGCAACAACGCCCACAGCCGGCACCAGCAACATCCCGATAACAGGAACGAAGAGCCCCAAACACTGAGCCAAACCCAGACCATAAATTTCAGGAGTATAGGCTCGGGTTAACAGCCGTCGCTCTCGTAATGTGTGGCTGTGCTTCTCCAAAAGGTAATCAAAACTGCCGCGGCCAAAGAAGTAGCTGTTGACCCCTATCATCACCAGAGGTTGCGCGGGGCCACAAAACAACGATAGCAGCAAGCAGACCAGTTGCAAGACAGCATCCCGCAGGGCAAACCAGCCGCCAATCAGTGCATTTAATAAATCGTGTCGCCAACCCACCTCAATGGCATGACCCCAAGTAATTTTCTCCACGCGGTTCAGCAGTGACCCCAAAAAAGGAATGACAACCAGAGGAATGAGGGTCTGATAGCCAATGAGGGCTAAAAACAAAGCCACCGCCACCGCCACCACATCAACGAGGGTGTTGTAGAGCCATTGCCACTGCCCTAAAGGGAATACCAGCCCTTGCTCACCCAAGGTTTGCACCGCCATGAAAGCACTGACACTTAGGGCGACCCCCAGCAGCAGACTCACGATAGCAGGCAGGATAAGGTACGCCCACAAACGATGGCGGGCGATAAAGTGCAATCCGCGACCAAAAGCAAAAAAACCGCGCTGAAACCCTTGGGTTATCAACCAAAGTTGCCGTAGCACCGCTAAGATGTGAACCCGCTTGGGCTGATCCTAGCTTATCCGCGGCGTGGGGGGGTGCCCTCATCATCGGGGGGCGGGGCATCTGCTAAAAGATGCGAGGTGTTGGGCAGTTCGGAACTAGACGTGGACGGCGGCGTTGGCCGCCAAAGCCATGTGGTCAGTACTCCCAAGGTCAGAATTCCAACCAACAGCGGCACAAAAAAGTCAGTCATGGTTATATCTCGCGTGAATGTCATCGTTGCAAACTGGCAGACGAGCCTAGGTTCCTTGACGCTACCCTCCAGTGTTGAGTTCCAATCTATCCCAAAGGCCATTTTGGGCTAACTTAGTAGCTAGAACCCTAGGGTGATAAAGGGCAGAAACCGTGATGGCACTAGCACCGTTTTGGATTTGGTGTATTGTGGCAGTCATTCTCTTTTTGATGGAGTTTTTCCTGCCCACTGCGTTTGTGGAAGCCACCCTCGGCATCAGTGCCTTAATAGTGGCCTTTGCCTCGCTGATCATTCCCAGTTTCCCACTGCAAGTGGTACTTTGGATTGTCTTGTCGGTACTGGTGATGTTCCTCCTGCGCCACTATCAGCCGAAGCAGACTGCACCTGTGCTCAAAGAAGCTGCCGAGGCGCAAACAATTACCCCAATCCTGCCCGGTAAAACGGGTCGGGTACTCTACGATGGCACTTCGTGGCAAGCCCGCTGCGATGATCCCAGTGTGGCCATTGCTGAGCACGAGCGGGTGATTATTATTGGTCGCCAAGGCACCACGCTTATTGTGATGCCGGAAGACAGCCTCAAGGCCTAATCGGCTAATCAGGGGGACGACGCTTCTTGCGGCGGGTGGTGGCAGCGTCAATGGGGAAGCCTGCAAGGGGCACAATTTGCTCAAGACGCTCTTTTTCTAGCCGCTTCAGCTCGGTGTAGTCCACCCAGTGAATGCAGTCCACCGGACAGGTGTCAATGGCCTCTTGGATGAGTTCAAGCGGATCCCCATCTTGGCGCACCACCCGCGATCGCCCGTAGTTTGGCTCAATATAAAACGTGTTACGGGCAACATGGGCACAGTGCTTGCAGCCAATACAGGTGATTTCATCCACATAGACCCCGTGCTGGCGATGCACCCCTCCTAACTCCGGCTCGTAGCCACTTCGCTCCTCCCCTTGGCGAAACTGACCACCAAGCTCCGGTTCTAAACCTTGGGGTTGGCCGTCTGTCACTGCCATGCACGTTGCCAGATTTCTAAGAGCGCCAGCGCTGAAGCACTAACTTAACGCTACCATCGGCCTGCTGCTCTTCAGTCTGCACCTGAAAACCTTGCTCGCTGGCTGACTGAACAACGGCATGGTAGGCATAGCGCTGGGTTACTTTGTTGAGGAACCGCTCCACTGACCAAGCCTGCTGCCAAAATTCCAAATCCGCGACTAGTTCGTACTCAGTGCCATTCCAGCGAAAACCAATGTCGTAGCCGTTCTTTTGGGGGACGACAACTGCGGCAGTTTGGGTTTGGCCGCGAAAGCCACGCACTTCTTGGCTGCCGGATTGCCACGGCAGACCTAAATCGGTTAAGGCAGCTTGTAGGGCTGGCAAACTACGAATTTGAGTTTTAATTTGGCTGAAGTGCGACATTGATCCTCAATCCTCAACGATTACCACTGCGACGGTACAGACTGCACAACGGATTGCCCCTCTTCCACCTCTTGGGTAGCGTAGTATTCAGACGTTGGCTGCTGGCTGACCACACACCCGAGTTGAGCCTCAATGGCTGCCGTCACCTCAGCACAAGATTTACCCGAGATGCCCGTAACGGTTTCGACAACACGACCATCGGGGTAAATGACAAACTCAAGGGTTTCTATCATTGCCGCTACCGAAAACCTGGTAACTGATGGAATCGTCACCACTAACGAGTAGGAACAGGAGTCTCTCCATGCAACTCATTGTGACTAAGGGCAACCAAAAGAGTCAAGGTCTTCAATAAACTTAATAATTCGCAGCGATCGCCCCTGCTACCCAAGTGCTTTACAACCGAGAAACAGAGGGTATGATATAGAGCAACTTATGTCGGGTAGGAAGGGTGGAATGGGGCAGCACACTTATGACGTTCGGTTAATTGCAATTATTTGGGGTATATCATTGCCATTCTTGGGGGCGATCGCCCTTGGCGAGCCTTTACCGCCTGCCCCAGCAGAAATGGGTGTCAGCAGCCTCAGCAAGCTACAAACCGCCGAGCAGTTTATTGATGCTTTATTTAGTAACAAGTTTGAGCAGGCGTGGGCTTACCTCAACCCATTACTCCAGCAAGAAATTACCCCCCAGCAATTACGGCAACGACAACAGGCATTTTTGAAACGAGTCGGTGCTTTTCAAAACCGTATCGATGGTCAACTTGACGGCAACATTGCCAGTATTAAAGTTGCGTTTTCTAACGTTACTGACACATTGATTTTAATCTTTGACGAGAGTGGTAAGATTACGGGAGTTGACTTTCCTGCTAACCCCGAGAGTCTATCACTTCAATCTTCCCGCTGACCCACCTGTTTCGAGACTGCTATGCAAGAACGGCGTAGTTCCGCTGCCCCTGATGTGTCTTTGCAGGACACGCCCTTTTTTCGGGACTTACCGCCTGCAAGTGTTGAGACGGCACTGGCTCATGTGGTGACGCGCCAGCATCCAGCCAACCGCGTCATTTTGCTTGAGAATGATTGGGGCACTTCTGTTTACTTTATTCTCAACGGCTGGGTTAAAATTCGCACCTACAACATTGACGGCAAGGAAGTAACCCTCAATATTTTGGGGCCTGGGGAGCTTTTTGGTGAAATGGCACCCCTCGAAGAAGTGCCCCGCTCCACAGATGTCATTACCCTCACCCCAACGGTGGTTGCGAATATGCCTGCCACAGATTTTGTCAACCTTGTGAATACGGAGCCACAGGCGGGCATTCGCTTAGCGAAGCTGATGGCGCGGCGACTGCGGCAGTTAAACCGGCGGCTGCGGCTGCGGGAATCCGATAGCACCTCACGGGTCGCCGATATTCTTTTGTTCTTGGCCGATGGTCAAGGGCGACAGAGTGCGGATGGCCTAGAAATTCCTAACTTGCCCCATCGTGAATTGAGTAGCCTCAGTGGCATGGCGCGGGAAACCGTCACGCGGGTGCTAGGTAAATTGGAGCGCAAGGGCATCATTCGCCGCAGCCAAGATAGCCTTTGCATTACCAACCTGCGCGCTCTCGAGAGCCTACTACTTTAGCAGTAGCACAGCACCGTCACGTGGCAAAAATTTGTCGTTCGATTTTGCTCAGCCCTCTGCCAATTACCCCGACAAACAACTAGGCACTAGGGCAGGCGTTGAATTTCTGCCCGAAAGCCATTCACCTCCATGTAGGCGCGCAGTTCTTTCGCTTTGATTTCATCTTGGAAGCTGCCGACTTGCAGTGCCCGCTGTTGCCCCATCTTCACCGGTAAGACCTCCGGCACAAGGGAGCGCAAACGCTCTTGATTCGCTATATCTTCTTCCCGTAGGTCAAAAACAATCACCCTGAAGCGGCCACCCGTGGTGAAGGTACGCCCCGAAGTGGCAGCATCAATACCGCTAGCATTCGGTGGCGGGGGCAGTTGGTTCATGGCCACGTCTGATCCCACGTCACCCATGGGAATGGGCGTGCTGGGAACGGCTAATCGCTCGTGAGTGTTGTCACCAGCAGTAGGTTGGGGCAGGGGAGCTAGAGTGGGGACTTCAGGGGGGGGCACAGGAATGGGAATCGGTTTAGGAGCCACTGGTTGGGCAGTTAGAGTAGGGGCTTCAGGAGGCGGTACAGGAATGGGAATCGGTTCTGCCGCCTGCACGCTCGTCCCCCAAGCCATTAGGATCAAAGAGAGGCAGCTCATCCGACAGGAGGCAGTGCGAACTGTGCTGGCAAACCGTTTCATAGGGATTCAGACAAAGTGCAATGAACAGTGTCGTTTATCCTTTTCTGTGGGGAGATGACGGGGTATGCAATCTTTAGCTCCCAGCGCTGACCTGCCAACTGTGTGCCGGATCTTAGATGCCAACCTTGACCGCGCTCGGGAAGGTTTGCGGGTGATTGAGGAATGGTGTCGTTTTGGCTGCGAAGATGCTCAACTCACGGCAGAGTGCAAAGATCTACGCCAAACTTTAGCGGCTTACCATACACCCCAATTGCGGGCTGCCCGCCAAACGGATCAGGATCCGGGGACAACATTGACCCATCCCCAAGAGGGCGATCGCCCCTCCTTGTCCCACCTCCTCACAGCCAATTTTGCCCGGGTGCAGGAAGCGCTGCGGGTCATCGAGGAGTACGCCAAACTATCCAATACGGAGCTGAGTAGCGTTGCTAAAAGCCTGCGCTATCGGGTCTATATTCTTGAGCAGGCTCTTTTGCCCCAATCCCGTCAAGGGCGGCTGCGTCGCTTGCAGCAAGCCCGACTGTACTTAGTCACTTCCCCGAGCGATCGCCTCCTTGAAATTGTGGAAGCGGCTCTTAGGGGGGGATTAAAACTCGTGCAGTACCGCGATAAAACGAGTGATGACCAAACCCGCTTGCGCACGGCTCAGCAGTTACAAGCCCTGTGCCAGCGCTACGGTGCCCTGTTTTTAGTCAATGATCGCGTCGATATTGCCGTGGGTGCGAATGCTGATGGGGTGCATCTGGGGCAAACCGACATTCCTATGGCGCTAGCGCGGCAAATTTTGGGGGGCGATCGCCTCGTGGGACGCTCCACCACCAATCCTCAAGAACTGGAGCGGGCTCTGGAGGAGGGCGCGGACTATGTGGGTGTGGGGCCGATTTTTGCCACCCCAACGAAACCGGGCAAAGCGGCGGTTGGCTTTGACTATCTCCAATACGCCCGTCAACAGACTGCAATCCCCCAGTTTGCCATTGGTGGCATTGACAGTAGCAACATTGCTGAGGTCATTGCTGCCGGTGCCACCCACGTCGCAGTGGTGCGCGCCATCATGGACGCTGCCGATCCGCAACAGGCGACTCAAGCACTATTGAATAATTTGTATAAAGGGGAACTTAACCATGACTTCTGCGGCTGACATCACAGCGGCGGTACGGCAACTCTATAACACCTACCCCTTTCCGCCTGAACCCATTCTGGATGAGCCACCGCCGGGCTATAACTGGCGTTGGTCGTGGCCAGCAGCCTATAGCTTTTGCACGGGTGCCTATCCCCCGCGGCTGGAGGTGGCAATTTTAGATGCAGGCTGCGGGACGGGCGTGGGAACGGAGTACTTAGCCCATTTGAACCCCCAGGCACGCATTACAGCGATTGATCTGAGTGAAGCGGCACTTGCCATTGCCCAAGAGCGCTGCCGCCGATCCAGTGCCTGTAATGTGGAGTTTCACCACCGCAGCCTTTACGATGTGGCAGAACTCGGCCAAACCTTTGACCTGATTAATTGTGTTGGTGTGCTGCACCATTTGCCGGATCCGGAGCGGGGTATTCAGGCGCTTGCTGAAGTGTTAGCGCCGGGGGGGTTGCTCCATATTTTTGTCTATGGCGAACTGGGGCGCTGGGAAATTAAGCTGATGCAGCGGGCGATCGCCCTCCTGCAAGGCAACGATCGCGGCAACTATCGCCAAGGGGTGGCCATTGGTCGCCAGTTGTTCGCTGCCCTACCGGAAAATAACCGCCTCAAAAAACGGGAACAGGAACGCTGGAGCCTCGAAAATCAGCGGGATGAGTGCTTTGCCGATATGTACGTGCACCCGCAGGAAATTGACTACACCATTCGCAGCCTGTTTGATGATCTGATTGCTGCCTCAGGCTTAGAGTTTGTTGGGTTTTCTAACCCGCGCCTGTGGCAACTGGAGCGACTCTTGGGCAAGCAACCGGAACTCTTGGCACGGGCACAGCAACTGCCGCGCCAGCAACAGTACGAACTCATTGAAGCCCTTGACCCAGAAGCCATGACCCACTTTGAGTTCTTTTTGACCAACCCCCCCTTACTGCGACAGGATTGGTCTAGTGATGCGATGGTACTTGCAGCAATTCCCCATCGCCACCCTTGCTTGGATGGCTGGCCGGGGGGGTGTGTCTTTAACTGCCACTACGATGTCATTTACCTCAACCCTGCTGAGCAGCAATTTTTAGCCGCTGCCACCGGGGAAGCTACCGTTGGTGAGTTGCTGGCTCAACAACCGGAGTTTAGCCTAGAGCAGGTGCGATCGCTCTTTGAGCGGGAATTGATTCTCTTAGCACCGCAAACCGGAGGCGCTGCATGAGTGACCTATTAGAAACCTTAACCAGCGAAGGCGCAGTTTACGACTGCTCCCACTGGGGACGCTTGCGCTTAACGGGGGGCGATCGCCTCAAGTTTCTCCACAACCAGACCTCCAATAACTGCCTCGTTTTGCAGCCCGGCCAAGGAGCCGATACAGTGTTTCTCACCTCAACGGCGCGCCTGCTGGATCTGGCCACCCTTTTGGTGCATCAGGACTGGGTGGATCTGCTGGTGTCACCGCAGCGACGGGAGTTTTTGCTGCGCTGGCTAGATAAATACATTTTCTTTGGCGATGATGTTCAGGTTCGCGATTGCACCACCGAGAGCTTTTGTTATCGCCTCTGGGGAACCGTAGCCAACCATATTCAGGCCAAGCTTGGCGTTCCTCCGTTAACCAGTCCTTACCAACACGTAACTGTTAGTTGGCAGGGAGAACCGATCACTGTAGCTGCCACCAGCGGTCTTGCCCTAGCCGGGGTGACCCTGTGGAGCGATCGCCCCCTCGATCCGCTACTCAAGGATTACCGCCACCTGAGTGACGCTGACTGGGAACACCTGCGCATCCGCCAAGGACGACCTGCCGCCGATGCCGAACTCACTGAAGACTATAACCCCCTGGAAGCCCGCCTTGGCCATACGATTTCCTTCGACAAGGGCTGCTATATCGGCCAAGAAACGATTGCTCGTCTCAACACCTACCAAGGGGTAAAGCAACATCTCTGGGGGCTGAAACTGAGTGCCAATGTGCCCGTGCCCAGCCCACTGCTGCTAGAGGGGGAAAAAGTAGGGGTGATTACCAGTGCTACACCCCTTGACGGCGGGGCTTTTGGCTTGGGCTATGTCCGCACGAAAGTGGGAGGTGCCGGACTGATCCTCACCAGCCATGAGGGTATCGCGGCTGAAGTGGTGGAGGCACCCTTCTTAAGAACGGTTGCCTGAAAATACTCTGATCAGAGAATGTTATAATCCAATCGGTTCGTTCAGATTTTCAACTGACCATACTGACCGAAGGAAGGGAGCCTATGGCAACGGCACAGGTATTAGCGTTTATGCAAAAAACTGCCGAGGATGCTGCATTGCGGGAGGAGTTAGAAGCCCTTTTGGGGGTTGGTGATGGCAACATTAGTGGTGCAGCCGAACTGGATAGCGAAGAACTGGCCGCTTTGCGGGGGGAGATGGCGCCCAAGGTTGTGGACTTTGCCAGTCAGCATGGCTTTGAGTTTTCTACCAATGAACTAATTCAAGTCGTTGATTCCTTTGCCCGGCACCAAGCGGGGGAAATGAGTGACGATGAATTTTCAGGTATTTTAGGCGTAACTGTCAATAGTAGTAAAGCGGATCACACGACCAAGGTTGCCAATCCACTGCAACGACTAACCCGCTATCTCAGCAAGACTTATCTTGGCATCGGTACGGATGAGGAGAGCGAATAAGGCTCAGCAACTTTCAGCAAAACTGCGACCGGCGCGTCGCAAGCTGCGCCTCTGGTCTCAATGGCTCCTGCCGGGTCTGTTAGTCAAGCGGTGGCTGCTCATTAGTGCCATCGGTGTTCTCTTGGCTAGCTTGGGCTTGGCCATTAGCATTAACCTCACCCCCATTTTTTACACGCTCCAGTTTATTGAGCAACTGCTGCAAGGCTTGGCGCGGTTTGTGCCCAGCTATGTCAGTGGTCCGCTGCTGTTGTTGGGGGGGCTAGCGTTGATTGGGTGGGGCTATGCCCGCACCTTGGGTTCAATTACCCAAGTGCTGCTGCCCGAGGATGACAAAGCCCTTGTGGAGCGGCTGCTCATCCATCGGCGGCTCGAGCGGGGACCGAAAATTGTCGCGATTGGGGGTGGCACAGGTCTATCAACCCTATTACGGGGCTTAAAGGTTTTTAGTGCCAACATTACGGCCATTGTCACGATGGCTGACGACGGGGGGTCATCGGGGCGTTTGCGACGGGAAATTGGTGTGTTGCCCCCCGGGGATATTCGTAACTGCTTAGCGGCATTAGCAGATGAGGAAAAACTCGTTACGGAACTCTTTCAGTATCGTTTTGATGCGGGCGATGGCTTGGCGGGACACAGCTTTGGCAATTTATTTTTAACGGCTCTGACCCACATTACAGGGGATCTGGAGCGGGCGATCGCCACCTGTTCCAAAGTGCTGGCCATTCGCGGTCAAGTGTTGCCCGCCACCTTAACTGACATGACGTTGTGGGCACGGCTTGCCGATGGGCGCCTCATTCATGGGGAATCCAACATTACCGCTGCCCGCGGGCAAATTGTTGAAATTGGCTGCTCACCCCCCGCGCCCAAAGCCCTCCCCCGCGCTATCCAAGCTCTCCAAGATGCGGACTACATCATCCTTGGTCCCGGTAGCCTCTACACCAGCATTATTCCTAATCTGCTGGTTCCAGAGATTGCCCACGCCCTAGCAGAGCGGCACTGCCCCTGCGTCTATGTTTGCAACATTATGACCCAGCCCGGGGAAACTGATGGCTACCGCGTTAGCGACCACGTTCGTGCCTTGGATGACGTCACAGGCGATCGCCTCTTTGATGCGGTGTTGGTGCAAAAATATCCCCCCAGCGCTGCTCACCTACGCCACTACAGCGAACAAGGGAGTGAACCCGTTGCCATTGATCGCGAGGAGCTTGCCCGCTTAAACTGTCGGCTCATTTTGGCAGATGTTATGGATGAAACTACCCCCACCGTCCGCCATGATTCCCAAAAGCTAGCGATGATCCTCATGCGTTGGTACGGTCGTGTCCATGCCCTGTGACCTTGTGGGGGACAAGAGCATCACCGATAATAGAAGCGTTCTCGTTGGCTAAGTTGGTGCCCATGCCCCTAGAACTATTGCGATCGCTAGTGTGGATGGACTATCGCCTTGCAGTGCTCTTTACTGTGGTGCTTCCACTCATCTTGCTCCTGTGGGCGACGATTCAAAACGTCCCTGCCATTACCCATCTGCTGATTATCTATTGGCGGGTGGCCAGCTTGCTCGCCATTACGGTCTATCTCATGATGCCCCAGTGGCCCGTAGCTTACGTCACAGGGTTTATAGCACTGGTGCTGATTCCCATTAGCCTTTGGTTTTGGGTCGATCTGAACGAAGAAATTAGCGATCGCCACGATTTAATTGGCCAAGTTTTGAGTAGTTGGCGCTGGGCGGTTACTCTCTACTGTGTCTTAGCTGCCGTAGGTCAGGCCTTTTATCTGCCCTGTGCTTTTGTAGCGGGCGCGGTGAGCACCCCTAGTTGCCAAGTCTGGTTAGAAGCACCCCTCCTGTTCAAAGACATTTTCCATGCCCAAGCCCGGGCAGGCACCCTCGGCTTTTTTGCCGCCGTTGCTCTCGTGATCTATATGCTCTACCTGAGCTACTTTGTTTTTGTCCGCTTACCCAAGCAGGGGCGATCGGCCACGGGATTATGAAGCGTTTGCGTCGGCGACCCCAGACCCAGCAACCCAGCCAAAACCTCGACTCCTTTCTGGACGTACTCACGAATACCGTAGGGGTCATGATTTTTGTCTGCCTCTTTGCCAGCTTAACGGCAGCCGTGTCCCCGGCTCTTGTCCGCACCCCCATCGCCCGCGAAACCCGCAAGCAGGCTTATTTTTTCGAGTGTCGCCAGAATCGCGCCGTGCCCCTTGAGGAAGACAAAGCCAGCGAGGCCATTCAACAGTTCTTTCGCCGTGTCAATAGCAACCCATTTGTCAGCCCGCAGCAACTGCAGCAGCAGTTCAACAGCTTTTCCCATGCCACTCGCTATTACGATGTGCGCCTCAGCTTAGTCAATGTTGCGGGTCGGCCCATTATGCAAACCCTCTTTCAACCGCGGGATCCCTTTGGCGGTGAGGCGGTCGCTACCCTTGATACCCCAACCTCCCGCTTTCGCCAAACCTTAAATCGCCTCTCCCCAACGCGGCATTCCCTGATCTTTTTCGTGCGCCCCGACAGTTTTGAGTGTTTTCGGACAGCGCGCACAATTGCTTGGCGCCACGGGTTTGACGTCGGCTGGGAGCCTATGTCCGAAGACCGCGCTATTGTTTTTGTCAGTGGTGGCGGGCGCCCCTTGACCGTACAGTGACGGTACCGCTGAAATCTTATGGAGACGTTATGTTGGCCAAACGAATTCTGCCCTGTCTGGATGTCAAAGCTGGACGTGTCGTCAAGGGGGTAAATTTTGTCAACCTCAGGGATGCCGGTGATCCGGTGGAGCTGGCTCAAGCCTACAATGCCGCTGGAGCTGATGAACTCGTCTTTCTTGACATTACGGCCACCCATGAGGAGCGCAATATTCTCATTGATGTAGTCTATCGCACCGCCGATCAGGTGTTTATTCCTCTCACCGTTGGCGGCGGTATCCAGTCCCTGACGATGATTAAAGACCTGCTGCGGGCAGGGGCTGATAAGGTAAGCCTCAACTCTGCCGCAGTGCGACAACCGGATCTGGTCAATCAGGCCAGCGATCGCTTCGGTGCCCAGTGCATTGTCGTCGCCATCGATGCCCGCCGTGAGCCTAGTGCTGACCCGCCCCGCTGGCAAGTTTATGTGCGTGGGGGTCGGGAAGCCACAGGACTAGACGCTGTAGGATGGGCTGTGGAAATGGCGCGGCGCGGTGCTGGCGAACTCCTAGTCACCAGCATGGATGCCGATGGTACCCAAGCGGGCTATGACTTGGAACTGACGCGAGCCATTGCTGAGCAGGTGGAAATTCCCGTCATTGCCTCCGGCGGCGCCGGGACTTGCGATCATATCCGCGCTGCCCTGACCGAGGGCAAAGCCGAAGCTGCCCTCCTTGCTTCCCTACTGCACTATGGCCAACTCAGCATTGCTGAAATCAAAGCCCATCTGGCTCAACATCAGGTGCCAGTGCGGCATGCTTAGGGCTTAGAACGGCCATGTCCAGTGGCTAAACTCCGGCTTGTCAATGCCAAACTCGTAGGCATAGTTGCGAGCTTCAATTTGCATATTGCGGAATTTTTCCTTGGCGTGGGCACCCGCGACCTGCAACTCTGGCAGGCGGTCAATGGCATCAATCGCTAAGCTAAAGCGGTCAATTTCATTGTTGATCGCTAGCTCAAGGGGCGTGTTGATGTTGCCCTTTTCTTTGTAGCCGCGCACGTGCAGGTTCACATGGTTATAACGCCGGTACGTGAGGCGGTGAATGAGCCACGGATAGCCATGGAAGTTAAAAATAATTGGGCGATCCAATGTAAACAGACTGTCAAAGTCGCGATCGCTGAGGCCGTGGGGGTGTTCCGTTTCCGGTTGCAGCTTGAAGAGATCCACCACGTTGATGTACCGAATTTTTAGCTCCGGGAACTCCTGCCGCAACAGGGCGATCGCCGCCAGTGCCTCCTGAGTAGGAATATCCCCCGCACTGGCCATGACCAGATCCGGCTCATAGCCCTGATCATTACTGGCCCAGTCCCAAATGCCCAAGCCTTTGGTGCAGTGCTTAATGGCGGCATCCATGTCCATGTACTGCAAATGTAATTGCTTATCCGAGACAATCACATTGACGTAATTTTTACTCCGCAAACAGTGATCCGCCACTGACAACAGCGAATTCACATCCGGCGGTAGATAAATGCGCGTCACCGCAGCACTTTTGTTACAGACCACATCTAAAAAGCCTGGGTCTTGGTGGGTAAAGCCATTGTGATCTTGGCGCCATACGGTTGAAGTAATCAACAAGTTCAATGAGGCAACGTCAGCCCGCCACGACAACTCATTGCAGATACTCAACCACTTGGCATGCTGGTTAAACATCGAGTCAATGACGTGGACAAAGGACTCATAGGTGGAAAAGAAGCCATGTCGCCCCGTGAGCAGATAGCCCTCAAGCATGCCCTCCATTGTGTGCTCACTGAGCATTTCAATGACGCGACCATCGCTGGATAACTCACCTCCGTCCTCATCCTCTGCAAAGGTCTCAGCGATCCAGAACTTTTTACTGACTTCGTAAATGGCATTGAGCTTGTTGGAAGTGGTTTCATCGGGGCCGAAGACGCGAAAATTCGTCATGTTTTGGCGCATGACATCCCGCAGGAAGACCCCAAGGGGACGGGTATTTTCCGCCTCAACTTGAGCAGGTTTCTCAACCGTAATGCCATACTCGCGAAAATCGGGCATTTTCAGATCTTTGCGCAGGAGGCCGCCATTGGCATGGGGATTCATCCCCATACGGTAGATGCCCGTGGGTGCCAGTGCCTTCAAATCAGAGCGAAATGTTCCCTTCTCATCAAAGAGGGTTTCTGGATGATAGCTGCGCAGCCAGTCCTCCAGCAATTTTAAGTTAGCAGGGTTGCTGTGCACATCTGCTAGGGGTACTTGGTGCGATCGCCAGAAGCCTTCTACTTTGTGACTATTCACGGTTGCTGGGCCTGTCCAGCCTTTGGGGGTGCGCAGAATAATCATCGGCCAGCGGGGAAGGGGGGTAACGCCTTGTTCCCGTGCCGCCTGCTGGATCTCCTTAATTCTGTTCACGCAGTAGTCAAGCGTTGCTGCCATGGCTTGGTGCATTGAAGGACGGTCTGAACCTTCGACGAAACAAGGCTCATAGCCATAACCGCGAAAGAGGCTCTCGAGATCGGCGTGAGGAATCCGTGCCAGCAGCGTGGGGTTGTTAATTTTGTAGCCATTCAAGTGCAAAATAGGCAGCACCGCGCCATCTCGGGCTGGGTTGAGGAACTTGTTAATGTGCCATGAGGTCGCCAGTGGTCCTGTTTCGGCTTCACCATCGCCGACCACTGCGGCCACAATTAAGTCTGGGTTGTCAAAGGCCGCACCACAGGCATGGGAGAGCACATAACCCAACTCACCTCCTTCGTGGATTGATCCCGGCGTTTCTGGGGTGCAGTGGCTGCCAACGCCCCCAGGAAAGGAAAACTGTTTGAAAAATTTTTTGAGGCCCTGCTCGTCTTCACTGATGTTGTGATAAATCTCAGAATAGCTGCCTTCTAAGTACACTGGCGCAAGGACGCCGGGGGCACCGTGACCCGGTCCGGCCAAAAAAATGACTTCTTGCTGGTATTTTTTAATGATGCGGTTCAGGTGCAAGTAGCAAAAGGATAGACCCGGGCTGGCGCCCCAATGACCCAGTAGGCGTTTCTTGATGTGTTCGGGTCGCAGGGGTTCCTTCAGGAGGGGATTGTCCCGCAAATAGATCATCCCCACGGCAAGGTAATTACAGGCGCTGAAGTAGGCGTCCATAGCTTCCACTTCCGCCGAGGTGAGGGGCTGCCCTTCAATGGTTGAGCGGGCGATGCCAAAGGCGTGGATGGATTGATTTGTGGGAGAGAGAGCGCTCAGCATAAATTCCCTCGTACATCAGTTGGTTAAGGTCACAACAGCCTGTTTCAGCAGCCCAGAGGAAAGCAAAATTGCCAACTGCTCACCCTTTCCTTGCCTGTTGAGACGACATCCTTCTGACACAGGCTGTGAACGGCTAGAAGACATTTGGCAAAACCTCTGGAGAAAAAAATTACTTCAGAAAGGGACGCCCTAGAGCTGCTGTGTTTAGCTCATATAAATTCAGTTCACTACTCAATATCCTAAAGGAGTGATTTTGGGGGGACAGCAAATCCCCTGAATATCTTAAGAAGGTTAAGAGGCACAGGATTCAGGGGCACGCGCTTGCGAGGGCAAACTTTCCGGTAGGGGTAGGCGAAAGAGGCGGCAGGCATTCAAGGTGGTTTGAACTTCTAATTCAGCGAGGTCACACTGCCGCAGATGGGCAACGGCAGCGGCCACATAGCGGACATAGCTGGGTTCGTTGCGCTTTTCACCCCGTTTGGGCACAGGGGCAAGAAACGGACAATCGGTTTCAACGAGGAGGCGATCGCCCGGAACTATTTGGGCAGCAGCATGAATTTGCTTAGCGTTTTTGAAGGTCACAGTACCGCTAAAGCTGATGTACAAGCCTAGATCGAGGAACCATTCTGTTTCCGTTGGTGTGCCGCCCCAGCAGTGCATCACCCCTTGCACTGCACTGTATTGGCGCTGAAACTGCTGCAGTAGATCGCGAGCCGCACTGGCAGCCTCACGACAGTGAATAATGACCGGTAAGTTCAACGCATGGGCTACCTGCAACTGCGCCCAGAAGGCTTCTTCCTGCTGCGCCCGGTTCTCAGCTTTGTAAAAATCTAAGCCGGTTTCGCCAATGGCTACAACCTTTGGATCACTGGTGGCACACTCAGCAATCGTGCTAGCTAAACTTGGCTGCCACTGGTGGGTATCAAGGGGGTGCAGCCCCACGGCCATAAACAGTTCCGGAAACTGTGCCGTTAGGGCTTGAATGGCAGCGAATTCTCTTGGCTCTACACAGGAGTGCACCAAACGTACAACCCCTGCTTCCCGCCAGCGCTGAGCAACGGCTTCTAAGTCCTTGGCAAAGGTGTCAAAGTTGAGATGGACGTGGGTATCCACCAACATCGGTTTAGGCAGATTGAGTTTGGGTGGCCTTATTGAGGATGCGGCTGAGGCGGGCTTTGCGGCGGGCACCCGTGTTGCGATGCAGAACCCCCCGCTTGACAGCCTTATCAATTTTGCTGAACGCCATACTCAAGCGTTGGTTCACCTCTGCCCACTGCTCAGGGGTGGGGTTAGCAGTGTATTGGCTGAGGGCGTTAAGGAAATTTTTGGTTAGGGTGCGGACTGCAGAGCGATAGGCCTTGTTGCGGAGGCGATTGCGCTCAGCAATTTGCACACGCTTAGCAGCAGATTTAATGTTGGCCACGGGTCACCTTAGACAGCAATAACTAACACAACGTTTTGCACAAATAATTATTATATCGGGTTTGCGTTCCTGCGCGTCAGCTTCCGCAGCATGACTCGCCACCGTTTTGATCCTCGGCAGCCTCAGGACTGAGCATGGGCAAGCACCCGCTGCATGACCAAGGCGTAGGCATCTTCAATGGCACCCAGATCTTGCCGAAAGCGATCTTTATCCAAAATTCGTTTTTGCGGATCTTCCTCTGCTTGATTCCACAGACGACAACTGTCAGGGCTAATTTCATCTGCCAAAATAATTTCTCCCTCGCGGGTGCGGCCAAACTCTAGCTTAAAGTCCACTAGGGTAATACCGCAGTCTTGGAAGAATTGTTGCAGATGCTGGTTCACCTCTAGGGCCATCTGTGTCAAAGTGGCCTCCTCTACAGGGGTGACTAGATTCAATAACCGCAGGCGATCGGGGGTGAGGAGGGGATCCCCAAGGTCATCGTTTTTAAGATAGAACTCCACCAAAGGCGGGTTGAGTTCCAGACCAAGGGGAAGCCCCGTCTGGCGACACAGGCTACCGGCGGCACGATTGCGCACGACCACCTCAAGGGGAATAATATCGACGCGACGGACGTGCATCTGGTGGGGTGCCACTTGGGTAATAAAGTGGTTGGAAATACCTTGGGCGGCCAAGTACTGGAATAGATGGCTGGCGATCGCGCAGTTCATTACTCCTTTATTTTGAATCGAGCCGCGCTTTTGGGCATTAAAGGCGGTGGCATCGTCCTTGAATTCCGCTAAAAGAATCTCCGGATCCGCAGTGGCAAAGATTTTTTTGGCTTTCCCTTCGTAGAGGAGGGTGAGATCACTCATCGTTGGTCTCCTGAATGGAAATACCCGTGGTCACGGTACCAAGCCACGGCCTCCGCCAGCGCTTGCTCAATGGGAGTTTGGGGGAGTCCTAACTCTTGGACTGCCTTGGTGGCATCGTAGAACATTTTCTGCTGAGCCATGCGCACCCCGTCAACGGGAATGCTGGGAGGTTTGCCCAAGGCACCTAAAACCACTTCATCGAACCATGCTACGGCCAAGGGGATCCAAACCGGAATGGCTCCTCGGGGAGGGGGCAACCCTGTGAGGTCAGCTAAACGGTTGAGAATTTCACCAAGGGTGAGGTTTTGATGGCCTAGAATGTAGCGATCGCCGGTTTTACCGTGCTCCAGCGCCAATACATGGCCAATCGCTACATCCCGCACATGAATGAGGTTCAAACCAGTTTCTACATAAAAGGGCATCTGCCGCCGCAAAAAGCGCAGAATCATCTCGCCGGTGGGAGTGGGTTTGGCATCCCAAGAGCCAATCGGGGTGCTGGGGTTAACAATGACAATATCTTGCCCCCTTGCAACCGCCTTGTGGGCTTCCTGCTCCGCCCAGTACTTCGAGCGCTTGTACTCACTAATGAGCTTTCCCGGAGGGCTTTGGTAGCGCTCAGTCCCCGGCGCACCACTGGGATCAACCCCAATTGCCGCCACGGAACTGGTATAAACCGTGCGTTCTACCCCAGCTTGGCGAGCTGCCTCTAAGATGCGCCGCGTGCCGATGACATTGACTTGGTACAGGCGATCGCGCTCCCGCCGCCAAAGACTGTAGTGAGCTGCAACATGGAACAGGGCTTGACACCCCTGCAAAAGCTCCACTAGGTCACTGTTGACCAGATCCCCTTGCACCAGCTCAATCCCAAACGCCTTCAGGTGAGCGGCTCGCTCCGGTTGCCGCACCAGTGCCCGTACCCGATAGCCCCTTTCTGCAAGAACGCAAGCTACATGGGTTCCCACAAAACCATTCGCACCCGTTAAGCAAACCTGCATAGACACAATGTTTAGCGATCCTGCTCGGCGGCTTCCAGTTCGTGGCGAGTATCCTTGGTTAGATTCACATCCCGAAAGGCATCGGTGTGGGGCAGGGCAATCTGGGTATAGGGGGTTTCGTCAAGGGCGATGGTCATTTCGCCAGTTAAACACTCCAGCAGATGGCCGCCGCAACTGCGATCTTGGCTTAGGAAATGAAAGTGAAAGCCCGGAACGTTCACCATTTGCATGTAGGGAGGCACCCAAAAGCCCACAAGGGTGCCTTGACTGAGACTCTGGCCGCTATTGCGACGGTGTTGCTCTAGAGCTGTCTTGAGATGAGGGGCGATCGCGCACAACAAGACGTGGGTTTCTGCCATGGTTAAAGCACTCCAAAGCCCTTGCGTTTCTTCTGCTTCTTAGGCTTCTTAGCCATTGAACTGCGACCTCCCTGCCCAGCAGCCATTGGATTCATGTACGGCATCCCCGGCAGGCCAAACTGACCCTGTCCCATCTGTTGCATCAGGGAGCGCATCCGCTGGAAATCACTGACCAGCTTACTGACATCGGCCACCTGATAGCCAGAACCTTTGGCCACCCGCTCACGGCGACTGGGTGACCCCGCCAGTAATTCGGGATTGCGGCGTTCCTCGCGGGTCATGGAATTAATCATTGCCTCCGCCCGCTTCAACTGCAATTCGCCTTGCTGGAGTTGTTCACTGGAAATTTTGTGCATGCCCGGAATCAGTTTCATGATCCCAGCCAGTGACCCCATGTTTTTCAGGAGGCGCATTTGCTTGAGAAAATCATCAAAGTCAAACTGAGCTTCGAGGATCTTGCGGGACATTTTTTCGGCGTCCGCTAGATCCACCTCTTCTTGGGCTTTTTCCACTAGGGTCAACACATCCCCCATGCCCAAAATACGGGAGGCTAGGCGATCCGGATAAAAGGGTTGGAGGGCTTCCACCTTTTCGCCAACACCAATAAACTTAATGGGCTGGCCAGAAACTTGCCGCACAGAAAGGGCAGCACCACCGCGGGTGTCACCATCTAGTTTCGTTAAAATGGCACCGGTAATGCCCACCTGTTCGTGGAAGGCACGGGTGAGGTTCGCCGCCTCTTGGCCGGTCATGGCATCAACAACCAGCAGGGTTTCGTGGGGTTGAACTGCCGCTTTAATGGCTGCCAGTTCCGCCATCATTTCAGTGTCAATTTGCAGCCGCCCCGCTGTGTCGATGATGACGGTATCCACCCCTAACGTTTTGGCATGAGCCACCCCTTGCCGAGCAATTTCAACTGGGTTGGTATCTGTTCCCAGTTCAAAAACAGGCACATCAATTTGCTTGCCAAGGGTCACTAACTGGTCAATGGCTGCCGGACGATAAATATCGGTGGCCACCAACAGAGTCGTGCGGTTTTCTTTACGCAGGTGCAGCGCCAGTTTTGCAGTTGCAGTTGTTTTCCCCGTTCCCTGTAGCCCCGCCATGAGAATAATGGTGGGCGGTGGCTGAACATGCGCCAAGGGACTGTGGGATTCCCCCATTACCTCGACGAGAGCATCGTAAACAATTTTGATAAATTGCTGGTCAGGGCGAACACCCGCAATGACCTCTGCCCCGATCGCCCGTTGGCGCACCGTTTCGATGAAGTCTTTGGCCACTTGCAGGTTAACATCAGCCTCTAAAAGGGCACGACGGACTTCCCGCAACGCATCTTGGATGTTGGTTTCGGTAATTTTGTCTTGGCCGCGAAGTGCTTTCCACGCAGACTCAAGGCGTTCGGCAAGGGCATCAAACATGCAGCAGCAGACTGAAACAGGACAATGAAAGGCAAATGTTATTGAGCATCAGGGTTTAGCACCACTGAGCCAACCGAGCAGTTCAGGCTCGATCAAGAGGTTGAGCAGTAACATCCTCTCACGTTAACCAAGCGGCATAGCAAGCCCGACGGCGTTAAGTCGCGATTTTTTCGGCTTGACTGCGTCTTTCTAGAAACCGCATGTGACTGCTACTGTCTCTAGGAGCTTCAGAACTATTGTTTACTATGCCACAACCTTGCCCGTAATTTCCCATATAACCCTCAATAATAGCAGTACAAACATTGGCTGTAGAATAGACCTCAGCACTGCGTCAGACCGGACGAGGATTCCTCCATGACCGCTTTGGATCAGCTTCAGCCCGCCAACCCTCGGGAAGTCAATATCTTTGCCCCATATATGCGGAATGAGAAACGGGCGCTCCTTCCCCTTGGTATTGCCCTTTACCGACAGGGTAAGTTGGAAGGACAGCGGGGCATTGAGGGGGGAAAGAATGTCGATTTTGTTGCCTCATGGACGGTCGCTAACCTACCTGCAGATTTGTCGCGCTGCACTGTCATGTTCGACAATTCCCCGGACTTGCAGTACGAAATTTCCATTACAACTTTTGAGCTGGTGGATCACCTCATCGATGTCATTATCAACTACAAAAAGCATCGCATTGCTGATTTTTCTAAGGCGTTTTACCGTAAGCTGCTACGAATTGATTAATCCCAAAAAATAAGGGGGAGCCTAGGTGGCGTCCCTCCCTGTAGTGCCTACAGACGCTTGCTGTGATGGCGGTTATAGGATTGCCCCCGCATTTTTAGGTGTCGATCGCCATCAGGCGTTGTTGGTCAAGGGTTAACAATTGCCGCAGTTGATCAAGGTCAAGTTCCGTGAGCCACTGCTCGCCGCTGCCGACAATCATTTCGGCTAAGGTTTTTTTGCGCTCAATTTGCTCGTGGATTTTCTCTTCCAGTGTGCCCGTACAGAGGAATTTATGAATCTGGACATTGCGCTGCTGACCAATGCGAAAGGCGCGATCGCTGGCTTGGTTTTCTACGGCGGGGTTCCACCAGCGGTCGTAATGGAACACATGATTGGCTCGGGTTAAGTTGAGTCCAACGCCTCCAGCTTTGAGGGACAAGATAAATACACTGGGAGCTTGCGGATCGTGTTGGAAGCGTTCTACCATCATTTCCCGCTGGGCTTTGGGGGTTTGTCCAGAAACGAAAAAGACTTCTTCTTGCAACACTTCCTGCAGATACGTTTTCAGGTGTTTGCCTAGCTCGGCAAATTGGGTAAAGACAAGGGAGCGATCGCCCACTTCTTGGAGTTCTTGCAGCATTTCCGTGAGGCGTTGCAGCTTACCCGATCGCTGGGGGGCGTAGTCTGTTTCTTTGAGGAATTGTGCGGGATGATTACAAATTTGCTTCAGCTTGGTCAAGGTGGCCAAAATGGTGCCCCGCCGCTGGATGCCTTCGCTGGCCTCAATTTCTGCTAGGGACTGCTCAACGACCGTCGTGTAAAGCCTCACTTGCTCGGGCGTCAGACCGCAATAGACGAGCATTTCCTGCTTTTCGGGCAGGTCTTGAATAATGCTGCGATCGGTTTTCAGGCGGCGCAAAATAAAGGGCTGGACGTAGGTGCGGAGAGTATTGAGGGAGGTGGTGTCACCATAGCGCTCAATAGGCCGGGCAAAGCGATGCTGAAAGTAGGCGCGATTGCCTAGGTAGCCCGGATGCAAAAAATCCATGATCGACCACAGTTCACTCAGACGGTTTTCTAGGGGAGTACCCGTCAAGGCAACTCGAAACTGAGCGGAGAGGTCACGCGCCGCTTGGGATTGCTGGGTATTAGCGTTCTTGATGTTTTGAGCTTCATCCAAGACAAGGTTCTGCCAAGTCACCTGTTTTAGGGTGGCGCGATCCCGTTGCAGCAGCGCATAACTGGTGAGAATTAGATCATGGCTGTGTACCTGTTTCACAAATGCTTTGCCTTTGGGGCGATCGCTACCGTGATGAACATAGACCCGCAGCGTCGGGGCAAAACGCTGGGCTTCCCGCAACCAGTTCCCCAGTACCGACGTGGGACAAATCAACAGCGTTGGGGCGTAGGGACGCTGATTTTCCTTCAGATGTAGCAAAAATGCCAACAGTTGAATGGTTTTCCCCAAGCCCATGTCATCTGCCAAGCAAGCGCCTAGCCGCCAGCGTTCCAAAAACCTGAGCCAAGCGACCCCTCGTGCTTGGTAAGGGCGCAGCGTGCCCACGAACTCCTTTGGCGTGGGAACCGGTTCAAACGTTTGCTTGCCCGTGAGGGTATCAAGGAGCGCTTGCAGGGCATCGTTGGCCGTGAGTCCCAAAATTGGCAATTTGGCCACTGTGACCGTATCCCCCGTGGCAATGCGCAGGGCATCAGCCAAGGAAAGATGCTGTTGTTGACTGTGCCCTTGGAGAAAGTCCTGAGCCGCCTTAACGTCTTGAGGACGCAGGAGTACCCACTCACCGTTGAGATACACCAAGGGGTTGTCTTGGCGCAGCAGTTGGCCAAAGTCTTCCTCTGAGAGGGGGTGTTGCCCCAACTGTAACTGCCACTTAAACTGCATGAGGCTCTCCACGCCAGCGGTGGTGCTCGTCGGCAGTTCTGCCGTAATCGTCAAGCCCAAGCGATGCTGGCGACTGTCGCGGCGCAGACTCTCGGGCAGAATTACAGCAATGCCCTGTTGTTCAAGCTGAGGCATTTCCGTTTGCAGCAGGTGATAGACCTCAGAGGTGAGCAATTTTAGACGCTCAGGTCGCGGTTCCCGCAGACTTCGCTCTAGGGGACGATAGACGCGGGAGGCCAAGCCCAGTCCCCGCAGCAGCGTTTCTTGAGGATGGGTGAGCACTTGGTCTTCATAAACTAGGGAATCGTGGGGACACTGCCAAATCGTGGCGGCTGGCAGCATCGTCTCTGTTTCTTCTTCGCTCTGGAGGCCAAAGTTGAGTTGCCATACCCCTTGAGGATCAGTGGGAGGTTGCAATTGTAAAGCAAGACGCCACTGGGGCTGTAGGCTCAACAGTTCGCGATAGGGTTCTTGCCACCGCTGGAGCCGCTCCTGCAGGGCAGGGGGCAGCTCACACAGATCACCTTGTTTTAGACAGCTCAGCCAAGGCGCATATTCTTTCGTTGCCCCTCCTTTAGGTAACTCAAGGGTTGCCAACACCTGTTGCAGATAGCCCCTTAAGCTCTGGTCTAAAAAGTCCCTGAGCAGATCTGCTGGTCGTGGCGGTAACAGGAGCGCGGTTGCCCCTTCAGGTTGATAGCAGCGGCATAAATGGGGCATTTGCTGAGCAAACTGGCGAAACCGCCGGCGATCGCTCCCATGGGTCAACAGGAGCCGCCAACCACTGGCCGTCGGCAAGTATTGACCGCGCACAATTAAATCCAACAGCCAGCGCCCCACATGGATCCAGAAACGCAGATCATCACCTAAGAGCAGGCCTTGGGGGGGGGTCGTTGTCAATTGGTGCAGGTGGCTGAGGACTTGGTGAGGGGGAACCTGCCATCCCTGAACTTGCCATAAAAAGAGGGGTTCACCGTTGACCTCACTCAGGGACGGCGGCACAAGCGTTGTGTTATGGAGTTGAGCCGGTAAGCCAAGCGTCACCGTAGCCGGTTTCAGCGCTGGCAACGGCGGCGGTGCCAAGGGCACGTTGTAGGGGTATGCTGGCACAACATCCCCTTGCGGCGGGGTGGTCACCCGCGTCAACGGTTGCCATGCTTGCGCCCATAAAAAGAAGTGTGGCGCGGGGGTTCCCAGCCACGTTCCGTGTAAAACCGCCATAGCGCTATTCTACTGCGGCATAACGAGTCAGAAGTACCTCCCGTAACCGGGCGATCGCCCCGGTCCAATCATGGCGCTGCGGCTGACGCACAAGCTGCACTGAGGGATACCACGGCGAATCACACCGGTGCCAAAACCAACGCCAATCCGCCACAAAGGGCAGCAAAATCCAGGTGGGCTTGCCCAAGGTGGCTGCCAAATGGGCAACGGCCGTATCCACACTCACCACCCCATCCAACTGCTGGATGAGCTGGGCGGTATCTAAAAAATCCGCCATATAGGGCTGGCAATCAATCACCCCGGCCTGTCGTAAAGCCTCCGCTTCTTGGGACGATCGCTCCTTTTGGAGGCTGTACCATTGGACATCGAGTGCCTGCAACAGCGGTAACCACTCCTTCAGCGGGCAGGAGCGCTGGGCACTGGTGCGGCTTTGGCTATGGCTTGCCCACACAAAACCCAAGCGGGGTTTCGCGACGCTAAAGATGGGTTGAGGCAGCGCAGACGGTAACTGGTAGTAGGGGCTGAATTTGGGAAAGCGCTCTTTACTGACTCCCAAAAAGCGCGGCAGACTCAGCAGCGGTGTGTGGTAGTCAAACGTTGGCGGCGCTGACTCGGTGCTAATCACCTCAATGTCCGGAATGGTTTGACACAGCCGCAGTAAGGGCGGATAGGCGGCAAAAATAATCCGCTGCGCGTAGGGCACCAGCAGAGGTAAAAAACGGGCAAACTGAATACAATCACCCAAGCCTTGCTCGCTATAGACGAAAAGCGTTTTGCCTTGCAGGGACTGCCCCTGCCAGCGGGGTTGGGGGTATTGGCGGAGTCCCCCCTCTGGCTGCTGCCAGCGCCATTCGTACTCCTGCCAGCCCTCCTTAAACTGCCCCAGAGAGAGCAGAGCAAAGGCATAGTTCAGGTGAGCCGCCACTGCCGTTGGATTCAGGTGGACTGCCTGCTGAAAATGCTTGAGGGCTGCTTGGGGATCACCCGTTTCCCATAGAGCTGTGGCCAAACCTTCATGGGCACTACTGTTGAGAGGCTCTAAACTCAGACAGCGTTGATAGTAGCCAATCGCAGCCGTAAAGTCCTCTTCTCTCAGGCACAGTTGCCCCATTTGCAGCAGAGCCGGCTGATGTTTATTGTCCCGCAGGAGTACTTCTTCATAGCGGTTTCGGGCAGCACTGAGGTTGCCCTTGAGGTAGAGGGCATAACCAAGGTTATAGTGGGCAGCTAGTAGTTCGGGATTGGCAGCCAGCGCGGCTTCAAACTGGGTAATGGCACCATCGTAGTTGTTCAGTTCGAGGTAAAGGCTACCCAAGTTGTTGTGTACCTCCGCCACGCCGGGCTCCAGATAGAGGGACTGCTCGTAGCAAACACTGGCTTCCGTGAGTTTCCCTTGGGATTGCAGGCATAGCCCCAAATTGTAAAGGGTCGTGGGCAGATCGGGGTTGAGGGATAACGCCTTTTGGTAGCAGGCGATCGCCCCTTCAGTGTTCCCTAAATCTAGGTAGGCATTCCCTAAATTGCTGTGGGCTTCCACCCAGTCCGGCTTGACTTCAAGGGCACGCTGGTAGTGAGGAAGGGCAGCGGCGGGTTGTTGGAGCTGATCGTGAAACACCACCGCTAAGCGGTAGTGGGCGGGTGCATGCCACGGATCGAGGGCGATCGCCCGTTCGTAAGCGGCGCGAGCCTCCAAGGGCTGACCTAATTGCTCAGCGACTAAACCAAGGAGGTAATACCCTTCCGGTTGGGGGGACTTGTCAAGGAGTTGCTGCGCCAACTGTTGTGCCGCCAACCAATTTTGCTGTTGATAACATTGCCATGCCTTTTTCAGCAATGCCGCGTGCGACCATGGAAAAATGCCCACTGGATGCATAATCCCTACAGAAGGCTACGGAAATAGTATGCAACAGCAGTCGCAATCGTACGGTTCCCCTCCAGATCAAGAGACGTCGCTGTTTGCGGAGGCTCCGGCTCAGCCTCCAGAAACTGCCAGTGACCACTAAAAAACGCCTCATGACTGAGGATTTGATGGTAGTGATGGGCTTGTAACCCAGCCACTAAGATGGGACCTTCGGCAAAATCATCGCGGCGAATCGTGGCCACCGGCACCCCTAGGCGACAGGCTTCGGCATAGGTGCCATAACCCGGCTTAGAAACCACACGACCGCAGAGGGGCATGACATCGACGGGACGCAATTGCTGTCCACACAGCTTGAGGAGGTTCGGTAGCTCAGGAGCCGCTCCATCAAACGTCAGGAACTGCCAGTCGGGAAAAGCCGCGACGGCATGGTAGGGAATAGCCTCGAGGTTTAGGCCACCAAATGTGAGCAGAACCGTGCGTTCTTTGGGGGTCGTCAATCCCAGTTGGGCACGCAGGGTCTCTGGGGGGTAGCGGGGTTCAGCCCCCGTTAAACCGACGGGCTCCTTGTGGGGAAAGGCACTCAAAGGTTCAGCAAAGGGCAACTGAAAGAGGCGATCGCAACCCCTGTAGAGTTCACTCACCCAATCCGCAATTCGCTCAAAGGACTGACCAAACGAGCGATAGATAAAATCCCAACCAAAGTTAGTGGCCATCCAGCAGGGAATGCCAGCCCCGTGGGCGATCGCCACTGCCAAGGGGGGCACATCCGCCAAGACTAACTGGGCGCGATTCTGCTGAATAAAGTCCACTTCTGCCCGAATCAGTTCCGGTGCCATCGCCTGCAACTGCAACAGTTTGGCATGGGTGGCCGTCAAATCCATCTGTAAGCTGTCGCGCTGAATCACCCCAAGGTCAAGGGCACGCGGGCGATGGATGAACTCCCCCTCGAGGTTGGCCTGCAACAACCAGTGGGGAGCTGCCGTCACCATCAGGGGCAACAGATCGGGAATCTGGCGGCGAATGGCATTCACCAAGGCCGTTGTCCGCGCCACATGCCCAAACCCATGATTTGTAATTGCCACGTAGAGCGTTGGCCGCGCCACTCCTCAAGCCCCCTCAGGTCAGAGGCGATTTTAACATTTGTAACGCCTATTGATGGGCGACACCCTTTACAAATTGGCAACAATTTGGGGACTCTATCGTAGCCATTTATAAATTAATGTTGCTTTCTGTGAAGATATGTAACACAATGTTGACTAGGAGGCAGAGATAAGATAGCGAAACGCTAAACGTGAAACATCTCTGAAGCTGTATGACCTTGACAACAGACAACCGTTTCACCCAGTCCACCATCGCCACAGCGGTGCAGGACGTGACAACGCTGTTCAACTGCCTGAGCATTGATGATCAACTTGGTTTGCTTTGGTTCATCTACACCGAAACTGGTCGTTCGATTACGGCGGCTGCGCCGGGTACTGCACGCCTGCAACTAGCGGAAGGGCTGCTCAAGCAAGTGAAAGCTTTGAGTTTTGACGATCAACTGCAATTCATGCGGGATTTGGTGGCCAAGGCCGATACACCCCTGACCCGCGCCTACGGTGTCTTTAGCCCCAATACCAAACTTGCCTTCTGGTACCAACTGGCGGAACTGATGAAGCAGGGGTTTGTGGTGCCAGTCCCACCGGGCTATCGTCTCAGCCGCGATGCTGACCGCGTTTTTGAGGCCATTAAAGCCCTTGACTTTGGCCAGCAAATTACGGTGCTGCGCAATGTAGTGGTGAATATGGGCGTGGATCCCCTCGCGCTGTAAATCAATTGCCATGGGTTATGCAAGGGGGCGATCGCTCCCTTTTTTTGCTATTGAGATTATAGGAGACCCTCCATGAGCATCATCTCCCTTGAACCCCCGATTGCCGGTGTGAATGAGCCAACGATCTATGCCTACTTTGACCGCCTAAATAGCGAAGCGTACCCAGAAGTAGCGGCCTTGTTTGCCACCAATGGGGTTCTGGTTCCCCCCTTTGAAGAGCCTGTTGTTGGCCCTGAGGCGATCGCCACCTACCTTGCCCAAGAAGCGGTGGGCATGCGGGTTACCCCCAGCAAAGGGGAATTCCTAAGCGAAACTGCCACCGAACGAGTGTATCGCATTGTCGGTCGTGCCCAGTTACCCTTATTTAGCGTCAATGTGGCATGGCAATTTGGCTTAAATCCGCAAGATCAAATTACTGGCGTGAAAGTGGATCTGCTAGCCACCCTTGAGGAACTGTTCACCTATCAGCCGTTGCGTCAGCGTCCTGAAGCGTCTCATTGATCGCGTTGGGAAATAGGTGACTTTCAATCGCTTCAACGCGATCGCGCAAATTGTGCAGAATTCCTGAGTGACTCAGGCGAACTGCCGCTAACTGCTCTCGCAGGCGATCGTAGTTTTCGGGAATCTGCTGCCGGAGATTGATCACTTCGCGACTGAGGGCATTTACCCGCCGCTCCAGATCTGCTATTCGTTCAGGAACGCAGTTAGCCTGCTCAAAAGACCTACAGAGGATGTCCACAATTGCCCCCTCAAGGTTAGCAAACTGGTGCTCTTGCTGGTAGTGGAACAGCCAACTGAGAACCTCAGGTGGCAAGTGTTCCGCAATCGCAGGGGGCAGTTGAGCGTCCATCAAAACCTCCGCAATACCCCAAGCTGGGGATGGATCATCGGTACAACAGGCTATCCCTTCTATTCTGCAGTAAACTACCCCGCCTTGCTTGCGCTGAAGGTGGAGCTTTCAGTAGCCCTGAGAACAACTTCTTGCAAAGAGCAAGACATTACTCCCGAGCCTCTAGGACGGTTTACAATCGCCCCCAAAGTACGATATTTCTGGCGCCATCCACGTCAGCGTCACCTATCCAGCCGCAGGCTAAGTTCAAACATTCAAATCGTTTTCCTTGCCGCTTGCCAACACTCAACCGTTGCAAGAGTTGACGGCAGCGACGCCGACTACTCCGTGTGGACGCTTTCCTCTGAACTGATTGCCGAATTTTGGCGTATCGGTCACGAGTTTGGTTTTTAACGTTCTCCTTTCGAGGTGACGGCAATGTCAGTCCGACCTAAATCCACGCCCAGTACATCGTCTGTGTCGGGTGCGGGCTATCCAAGACAGCCTACCCCCCTTGGGCTGCCAAATGAATTGTCCCGAGCAGCCCCACCTCGGGGTTTGTAATCACGGCAACAAATAACTGCTCCATCAAGGGACGAAAGCGTCCTTTTGCCAGAAAGTGTTCCAAAAACGTGCCATCGGTCATCTTGGGTAAGATTTTTGCGGCAATGCCACCCGCAATGAAAATTCCTCCCAAGGGCAAGCTTTTGAGGGCTAGGTTACCCGCTTCGGCACCGTAGGCGGCCACAAACATTGTCAAGGCTTGGGCGCACAGGGGATCCCCTGCCATGCCCAACTGACTGATCACTGCTGCTGGATCGCCAGTGGCCATTGCGGCAGAAACTTCTGGGGGTTCTGGAGCAAATTCGATGCTTTTGAGGTAGTGGTAGATGTTGACCAGCCCCGGACCAGACACCACCCGCTCCACGGAAACTCGCTCGTAGTGCTGCCACAAATAGCGCAACAGGCCAATTTCCAGTTCATTGCGAGGGGGAAAGTCCGTGTGTCCCCCCTCAATGGGCAAAACCTGATAGCGATCGCCCTGCCACAGCATTAGCGCTTCCCCTAAACCCGTGCCAGCCCCAAGTAAAGCTATGGGAGCCTGCGATCGCCGCGGTCGATCCTGTAGCACAACAATATCGCTGGGGGGCAGCACTAAAGAACCGTAGGCCACTGCAGCAAAATCATTCAAAAGGGTCACACAGGGAATCTTGAGGGCTTCTTGGAGCTCTTGGGCACTCACCCGCCAGCCTAAGTTAGTGACCTGAGCGGTTTGGTCAATCACAGGTCCTGGAATGCCAAGACAAGCTCGTTGAGGTTGCACTGGACTCTGGCTTAAAAAATCCTGCAACAAAGCCGCCAAATTGGGGAAGTCACGGCTGGCATATTTGCTGCTGCGCAGGAGGTGCCAGTCACTCCCGACAACTTCCCACAACTGGACGAGGGTTTTTGTACCCCCCACATCAGCACCAAGGACAACGCTCATAAACAGAATCTCTCCCCAAGCAAACTTCTGATCAAAGCTGTTGCTTTACCAATTGCCATGCCAGCTTTGCGGCACCAACGATGCCGGCCTGATTACCGAGGGTTGCTCGCAAGCAGTGGAGGTTAGGGCGTGAGGTTGGCAGCACCCGTGCTTCTAATTCCGTGATCATGCTGGGGAAAAACAAGTCACTGGCGGCACTAATGCCACCGCCAATAATCACGGCTTCCGGGGTTAGTACATAGACTAAACTGGCAATGCCCGCTGCCAATTCGCGACCGTACTCCTGCCAGAAGGCGATCGCCTTCGCATCTCCTTGGCGGGCTTGTTGAGCCAACTCGTGCGGTTCACACCCTTGGCGGCGGCGAATCGCTTGGGCAGAAACGTGTTGCTCGAGGGAGCCACGATTGCCGCTATTGCAGGGAGCGCCGTTGTAGTCAAGGGTAATTAAGCCCAGTTCGCCGGCACTGCCATCACGCCCCACAAACAACTCACCGTTGAGGATGATGGCACCCCCCACCCCTGTTCCCAATGTCAGCAAAATTAAGTCCTGAAATTGACTTCCCGCCCCCAGCCATGCTTCGCCGAGACCGGCACAATTGGCGTCGTTACCTATGACTGTTGGTTTTGCCGTGAAGTGCTCGAGGGTGTCACTGACGGGCACATCGTACCAGCCAAGGTTAATGGCACGGCGAGCAACCCGTCCGGCGGCATCCACGGGTCCCGGAATGCCCATACCGATGGCGATCGCCCGGTCATCGGGATCCAATTCCTGAATCCCTTGGACAATCTGCTTCAGTACAGCATCCGGATCGGGGGGTTGGGGGGTTGGCAACATCAGTGCATTGAGGCAGTCGCCCTTGGGGCTAAAGCGACCCATTTTGATGGCAGTGCCCCCTAAATCCACGCCAATAACGTAGGGTTCACTCACAGGGCAGCGGGTGACACATCGGTTTGCGACAGAGGGGCAAGGCGATCGCGCGCATCATTCCCCAGTTGAATTGTTACATCCGATGCTAACACGCCGGTACTGTCCACACGCACCTCCCCAAAACCCAACAGCAGTTGGACTCGCCGCGCCGCCGCCAAATCTCCCTGCTGGGCAATAATGCGGGTAATTTCCAAGGGTTGAGTCAAAGGCTCTGCCACCCAGTGATCGCGGTAGCCCGCCGCCCACAACTGTTGGCTGAGCTGCTCAACCACTGCCTCACTCAGGCGAGTATTTTGCACCGCAATGCGAATCTGTTCCGGCTGCGGCAGCACGGTTTCGCGGGGATCCGCCGTCGGTCTATCTCGGAAATAGGTATCCGACAGCCAAGCAATGCGGCGATAATTGGGTAGCCAATAGCTCATTTCCAGCTCACCCGTCCCATTAAAATTGCCCGGGAGCAGCAAAAACTCCACCCGCGAGCGCGGCAACCGAACCATAAACTGACTCAGGCTCAGCAGTTCCTCAACACTGAGATTTGTATCTAAGTTTTCCCGAATGATGCCAAGAATCGTGGGAAGACGCGCCAGCGTTTCTGGTCGAGCGGACTGCTCCATGAGCGCCCGTAAAAACATCTGCTGGCGTTGAACGCGGCCAATATCGCCTAGATCATCGTAGCGAAAACGCAAAAATTGCAGCGATTGATTGCCGTTGAGGTGTTGCCGCCCCGGTTGCAGATCAATGTAAAGGCGCTGGCTATCATCGCGGTAATGCATGGCCTGGGGCACATCGACGGTCACACCCCCTAAGGCATCGATAAGCCGCTCAATGCCTTGGACATTGATCCGTAAATAGCGGTCAATGGGTACATCCCCCAGTAAATCACTGACGGTTTCCGCAGCTAAAACCGGTCCCCCCAAGGCATTAGCCTCATTGATTTTGGCATCGCCTCGCCCCGGAATAAACGTGAGGGTATCCCGCGGAATCGAGAGCACCACTAATCGTTGATTCAATGGATCAAACCGCACGAGCAGGAGGGCATCGGACAGCCCTTCCACCGAGTTCACAAGGGCGTGGTAGGTTAGCTGCGGATCCGGTGGTTCATCCAAATCGGAAGTCAACACCTTAGAGCCAATAATGAGCAGGTTCAATGGTCGATGGAGCGTGGCAGCAGCGCGATCGCCCCGCTGAAATACCCGCCAGTCACTGGCCGTTAGCGATTGCTGCATGAGGGGTGTACTCTGACTCATCAGCCCCCACACCGCACCGATGCTGGCCGAGAGAAAACCGACCCCTGCCCACAACACCAATCGCCAAAAAAGGCTCCCCTCTTCAGGCGGAGCTGGTGGTCGCCGTGGCTGGAACCGAATAAACACACCTGCCTCACTACATCAAATTTTCACAAATCTAGCACAGTGCCATTAATTTTTTAATTTATTGGCCTAGCCCTTACTGGCCTGTAACCAAACTAACTGGCAGAGCAAAATTTTGTAAGGGTTTAAGCCTGCCTCTGCTAAAGTTCATGATATAGTTGCCCCATATTTATCATGGGTCAAATTAGTCGTGTTATGGAGTCAGAGCATCCCAATCCTGCGCAGGGCGTCCCTGTTGAGCGTTCCAATCATTTAATTGCAGGAGCATCTGAGACTGCATCTGGCGAAAATGGTTATAGCACACCAACCGATGTGTTAAGGAGTCATGACAGCTTGGTGGACACTTCAGCAGCCCGCATTAAAGTCGTTGGTGTTGGTGGGGGCGGTGGTAATGCCGTGAATCGCATGATTGCCAGTAATGTTGCTGGCGTTGAGTTTTGGTCCGTGAATACCGATGCTCAGGCGATCGCCCAGTCCCATGCCCATCGGACGCTTCAAATTGGCCAAAAGCTCACCCGCGGCCTTGGGGCAGGCGGCAATCCGGCCATTGGTCAAAAAGCCGCTGAAGAGTCCCGCGAAGACCTTGCTACAGCCTTAAAGGACGCCGACCTAATTTTCATTACCTGTGGTATGGGGGGTGGCACCGGCACAGGGGCAGCTCCCATTGTGGCGGAAGTGGCCAAGGAACAGGGCGCCCTCACGGTTGCGGTGGTGACCCGTCCCTTTACGTTTGAAGGCCGTCGCCGCGCGGCTCAAGCAGATGAGGGGATTGAAGCCCTGCAAAGTCGGGTGGACACCCTAATTGTGATTCCCAATGACAAAATTCTTTCGGTGATCTCAGAACAAACGTCGGTGCAGGATGCCTTTCGCGTTGCCGATGATGTGCTGCGCCAAGGGGTGCAAGGGATTTCTGACATTATCAATTTGCCCGGCCTCATTAACGTGGACTTTGCTGACATTCGCTCGGTAATGGCGGATGCTGGATCGGCGATGATGGGGATTGGTATTGCCTCTGGCAAGTCTCGAGCCACCGAAGCAGCGATGACTGCAATTTCGTCGCCCTTGCTCGAGGGATCGATTGAAGGCGCAAAAGGAGTGGTCTTCAACATTACAGGCGGCACGGATCTGACATTGCATGAAGTCAATGCTGCGGCAGAGGTAATCTACAATGTGGCGGATGCCAATGCCAACATTATTTTTGGTGCTGTCATTGATCCCGAGCTGCAAGGGGAAGTCCAAGTAACGGTCATTGCCACTGGGTTTAGTGGTGAGTCCACGGGGCGCAGTCGTACTGCCACAAAAATTACGCCGCTAACCAGCAAGCCTCACACTAGTGCCCCCTCAAGCTCCCCCTCGACGCTTGCTCCCCCCGAAAGCGAAGAGAAGCCCAAACTGGATATTCCGGAATTCCTGCAACGGCGACGACCCACCTCCTAGGGAGCAGTGCTGGCCATGTCTCGCCTTGAGTGGCTCACGAACCTCTTTCCGCTGTGGGTGCTGATCACGGCAATGATTGCTCTCATCCATCCACCTCTGTTTTTGTGGGTTACCAGTGACTACATTGTTTGGATTTTGATGGTGGTGATGCTGGGGATGGGCATTACCCTCAGTTGGGACGATTTTAAGGCAGTGGGCTTAATGCCGCGTTCGGTGGGTTTGGGCTTCATTGCCCAGTACCTAATTATGCCAACGGCGGGGTGGCTGGTGGCGCGCTTGTACCAGTTGCCACCCCCCTTTGCCGTGGGGCTGATTCTTGTGGCCTGCTGTCCGGGGGGGACTGCCTCGAATGTCGTGACCTTTATTGCTCGCGCCCACGTTGCCCTCTCGGTGGTCATGACGCTGTGTTCTACCTTAGCAGCGGTGGTCATGACGCCGCTGTTAACGAAACTGTTGGCGGGGCAGTTCGTGGAGGTGAACGCGCTCCAGTTATTCTGGGGAACCGTGCAGGTGGTGCTGCTGCCGATCCTTGTGGGGCTAGCCCTCAATACCAAGGCTCCCAACCTCGTCAAAAAGATGCTGCCCATTTCTCCCTTTATTTCGGTACTGGGCATTTGCATGATCTGTGGTGGTGTTTTTGCGGCCAGTGCCAGTGCCATTGTCACCCACGGCATCCAGTTGTTAGCGGCGGTGATCTCGCTCCATAGTATTGGGTTCTTGGGGGGGTACTACATGGCCCGTTGTGTTGGTTATTCCCAGCGCACCTGTCGCACGATTTCGATTGAGGTGGGGATGCAAAATTCTGGCTTAGGGGTGGCGTTGGCGCGGCAAGCGTTTGCCAATCCGCTCACAGCCGTTCCTTGTGCCATTTCCGGGTTGACGCACTCGTTGATGGGTAGCTTTTTAGCGGGAATTTGGCGCTGGCAGCAGCACAGGGCGAGCGCTCCCAAGCCTTGACCCCCCTTTCGGTACTATAAAAACGTTTGCCTGATCTGGTGCCTATGACTGTTTCTTCTACCCCTGTGCCCACCTCCAGCCTGCTGTTTACACCAGTTACTGTTGCCCGGAAGGAGGTGCGGGCAAATCTTTGGCTGGCGTTGGCGATCGCCCTTGTGGCCACAGCGGTGGTCTATATTATTTTCCTGCCGTTCCAAGGCACCTATTTGGGGCAATTACTGTTGGCGCGGGGGTGGACGCAGCCAATGGCACTATTCTTTGCTTGGACAGTGCTGATCTTTACCCTACTGAAGGCGATCGCCCTTGCGCAGCAGTTTCCCAGCCTCCGCCAAAACTGGATTCCCGCCAACTATCCCCTGAATCATTTGCGGGATGTGGCACAACTCCAACAGACCCTCGCTCAGCGCCGTGGACTCCTTCCCAATCGCTGTAGCCGCGTCCTAGCTGCCTTCCTTACCAGTGAACAGCGCGCCATTGCCGCCGAGGTTGCCGCCGAAGACAGTGGCAGTGCCGCTGCTGCTACCGATGCCTCCTACACGATCCCACGGGTACTGGTATGGGCGATCCCGTTGTTAGGGTTCATTGGCACCGTGGTGGGGATTAGTCAAGCGGTGAGTGGTTTTTCCAATTTTCTGGAAACTGCCCAAGACGTGAATCAAATCAAGGAAGGTATTGGCAGTGTCACCACTGGCTTGGCCGTTGCCTTTGATACCACACTGGTGGCTTTGGTCTTGAGCGTGTTTGTGATGATTCCCCTTGTGGCAGTGGAGCGCTGGGAAGCCAAGTTACTGCTGCAAATTGACTCCTACATTAACGATCAATTATTGCCCCGCCTACCCGTTGGTGCCCCCCCTGCTGGGCTCGCGCCCGACAGTCTGCAAGCCGCAATCCAAGAGGTGATCCGCACTGAGTTACCCAATCCCGAGACGTTGATGGCACCGGCCACCGAGCGCCTAGAGCAACTGGTAGAGAGCCTGAGTCAGTTAACCCAAGGTGTAATCAGCGATCGCCAACAGTTTTTAACTCGCTTGAGTGAACAGCAGCAATCTTCCGAGGCTGCCTTTCAACAATTGCTCGAACAGCTCTACACCAGCCAGGTTCAGCTTCTGGGGCGGGTGAATCAAGAACATGCCGCCATTGCCCAAGAACTCCACCAGCAGTGCCAGCAAATTGCCCAATTCCTTGCCCAGAGCGAGCAGACCCTCCAGCAGCGGCTCGTGCTCATTGAACAACTCAGGGATGCCCTCAATGCCCTAGCGGAGGCGGGCAGCCTGCAATTGATGCTCCAGACCCTGAATCATACCCTGAGCACCCTACAACCTGTCCTGCGGCAACTCTCGCAACCGCGGCGGGTGACCCTTGTAGAGCAGCCAAGTTCTCTGGAATAACCGCGGCTAGACGGCCAAAAACCGTTGAATCACGTCTTGACTCAACTCGCTCGTAGGTCCTGAAGCAACAATGCCACCCTTTTGCATGGCGTAGTACCAGTCTGCTTCCCGCACAAAGTGGAGGTGCTGCTCCACCAAGAGGACAGAAATGCCCCGAGCGGCAATAATCCGCCGCACCGCTGCTTCAATTTCCAAAATAATTGAGGGCTGAATACCTTCTGTGGGTTCATCCAACAGCAGCAGTTTGGGTTGCCCCATCAAGGCACGGGCGATCGCCAACTGTTGTTGCTGACCACCGCTGAGATCCCCCCCCATGCGGTGCAGCATTTTCTTGAGGACGGGGAACAGTTCAAAAATATCCTCGGGAATCTCCCCTTTACCCGCCGATTGGGGACGGGCTTCCAACCCCAGCAGTAAATTTTCTTTCACGGTCAAGCGCGGGATCACCTCCCGTCCTTGGGGCACATAGCCAATCCCCAGCTTGGCTCGCTGATCGGGACGCAATGGCAGTAACGACTGCTCTTGGCAAACGATTTCCCCTTGCCGTGGTTTGAGCAGACCAATAATGGTTTTCAGGAGCGTTGTTTTGCCCACCCCGTTGCGACCAATGAGGCACACCATTTTCCCTGTGGGCACACTCAGATCAATATCGCGGAGAATATGGCTTTCACCGTAATAGACATTCAGGCCGCGTACCCGCAGCATCCAATCAGCGGCGACCGCAGTTGTGGGTAAAGGGTAATGATCAACAGGAGTCATGGCTGTTTCTGCGAGGTAGAGTCTTCAAGGGGAGCGCCCAAATAGACCTCAATCACACGGGGGTCGTTTTGAACCTGTTCAATCGAGCCTTCACACAGCACCGACCCTTCGTGGAGCACCGTAACCGTGCGGGCAATTTGGCGTACAAACTCCATATCGTGTTCAATGACAATAATTGAATGGCTTTCAGCAAGGGCAACCAGGAGTTCCCCTGTGAGGTGGGTCTCCTCATCCGTAAGCCCAGCCACCGGTTCATCCACCAGCAGCAAGTCCGGCGACTGCGCCACCAGCATGCCAATCTCAAGCCATTGCTTTTCGCCGTGGGAGAGCAAGCCTGCCGGGAAATTGGCCTTGGGTCGCAAACCAATCGTTTCAATGAGGGTCTGAATCCGCTCGCGGTCACTTTTGGGTAACGGACGAAAAAGGGTCGCGAACACTCCTTTTTGCTGCGACCCCGCCAGCTCTAGGTTTTCCCGTACCGTTAAATTGAGATACACTCGCGGTGTCTGAAACTTACGGCCAATCCCCAGCCGGGCAATTTGATCTTCACTATAACGGCGAAGATCGCGGCCTTTGAACAACACTCGTCCTTGGGTGGGCTTAACTTTGCCGGTAATGACATCCAAAAAAGTGGTTTTGCCCGCACCATTGGGGCCAATAATCACCCGCAGTTCGCCCGTTTGCATTTGAAACGAAAGGTGATTCAGGGCATTAAAACCATCAAAGCTAACCGTTAAATCCTCAATTTCTAGAATCGGTGGTGTCACGGTTGCTGTTTACCCTCCGCTTCAAGAACTTCACGCTCGTACTGTATATCAGGATCAAGCTCTAACTCGGGATAGGTGGCCACCAGTTGAGGTCGCCCCAGCACCTTGGCGAAAAACTGACGGCTGTCGTAACGCAACCAGCCAACAATCCCCGTGGGCAAAGCCAAAACCACGATCAGGAACAGCGCCCCTTGGAAAAAGAGCCAAACATCCGCAAACTGTTCACTCAAAAGACTGCGGGCAAAGTTTACCAGCAGCGCCCCCAAAATAGCCCCCACAAGGCTAGCGCGACCGCCCACCGCCACCCAAATCACCATTTCAATCGAAAAAGCAATATCCATTGCCCGTGGGGAAATAATGCCCGTGCGCAGCGTAAAAAAGGCACCGCCAATGCCCGCCAGTGCCGCTGAAATGGCAAACACCAAGACCTTATAGCTGGTGGGGTTGTAGCCGGAAAAACGCACCCGTACCTCGTCATCGCGAATCGCCACTAAGAGCCGCCCAAAGCGCCCCATCGTCAGCCAACGACACAGCAAGTAGGCCAGCCCCAAGAACACCACTGTCAGCACATAAAACCAGTACTGGGTTTGGGGATCTCGCACCGGTACGCCCAAAAGGGTTTGAAAGTCCGTGAGGCCATTGGTGCCGTTAAAGAGCTTTTGCTGGCCATTGAAGAAATTAAAGAAAACAATAATGGCCGCTTGGGTGAGGATGGAAAAGTAAACCCCGCGAATGCGGTTGCGAAACACTAAGTAACCGAAGATTGCCCCCAAGAGCGCCGGAATCAGCACCACCGCCACCACGGCAAAGGCAAAGGAGTAAAACGGATACCAAAACCACGGTAGCTCCGTCACCCCATAAAGGGTCATAAAATCCGGCAGAGGAGTCGCCGCTGTTGCTGGCACTTGCAGCTTAATGTGCATGGCGATCGCGTAGCCGCCAAGGGCAAAGAAAATGCCGTGCCCCAAACTCAATAAGCCCGTATAGCCCCAGATCAGGTCAATTCCAAGGGCAACGATCGCCAACGCTAAGAAGCGATGCAGCAAATCCAAGCGGAACCCCGGTAACACAAGGGGCATGATAAAAATCAGCACAAGGGCAACAGCCGCCACCACAACCAATTCTGGGACACTAATGCGGTGCTTTGGAAACAACAGCTTGGGTAACTTAGGCATCAACGGTGCGTCCTTTTTGTGGAAAGAGACCAGCCGGACGAATTTGCAAGAAAGCAATGATCAAAATAAAAACCATCACCCGCGCCATACTGGTACTGGCAAAAAACTCGAAGAAATCATAGAGACCCGTACCCGGACTTAAAAAGCGGGTCAATAAGCCAGAGCCAATGACGTAGTTGACAAAGCCAATGCCCAAGGCCGCAACAATGGAGCCAACAATTTTGCCAACACCGCCTACCACCACCACCATAAAAGCATCAACAATATAGTTCTGGCCGGTGTTGGGGCTAACGGATCCGAGCAAACTAATGGCACAGCCGGCAATGCCCGCAAGACCGGAGCCAAGGGCAAACGTTAGGGCATCTACGGTTTCAGTGGGAATTCCCAAGCAAGCACTCATACTGCGATTTTGGGTGACCGCCCGAATGCGCAATCCCCATTGGGATCGCAACAGGAATAGGTAAATTGCCACCAAGCAGACAGCCGTCAGGGCAATAATAAACAGACGCACAAAGGGAAATTGCACCCCAAAGACATTCACCCCACCTCGCAGCCAACTGGGAGCCGTCACATCCACCCCTTGGGCACCAAACCAAGGCTTGGTGACTGCTAAGCCTGCTGCTCCCCCCACCACGCTTCCTGCCGTCAGGCCAATACCCACCGACAGTACCAGTAAGACAGGCGTGACCCAGCCCTGCCAACGTTGGGCAATGACTCGACCCTTAAGCAGCCACAAACTGCCAAAAAACAGCAGGCAAAAGAGGCCGATTTGCAGGGTCATTTGCCAGCTAATGCTGCGCACCAACTGCTGCAAAATCAAGCTTACCCCCCACGTCGCCAGTAGGGTTTCTAGGGGGCGACCGTAAAGATAACGAATGACCCCCCGCTCCAGCAGCACACCAACCCCTGCGGCCAGCATAAAGGCCAAAGGCACAGCCGCCAGCAAGTACCAGTCAAACCAGCCCTGTCCTAGCGCTCGAAAGCCATTTTGCACCACAAACGTGGTGTAGGCTCCCAGCATCATCAGCTCGCCGTGGGCGAGATTAATAACACCCATAATGCCAAAGACAATGGCTAAGCCCAGAGCTGCCAAAAGGAGAACAGCGCCAATGCTCATGCCATTAAAAATACTTTCCAGCAACAACGTCATGGCCACACAAAGTTAGGGTGAAAGAGCCACCGCGAACAGTCAACTTTTTATCGTCAACGGTTGCGGTGGCAGAAACTGTTTTTGTAGCTACCAAATGGCGAGATTATGCCCCTTCCATCCGGAATTGGCCGGGGTTCTCCACATCGGTGCGAGTCCAGTCGCAGGTAAAGCCTTTGGTTTCCGCCACAAACTGGTTCCACGGCAGCGGATCCACTGGCTGGGGTGTGGAGTAAATAATCTTAAAGAGGCCATCCTCACCCACTTCACCAATCCGCACCGTCTGGGAGATGTGGTGGTTGGGGAACATCTTCACTGGCCCTTGGGGGGCATCAAAGGATTGACCAATAGCCGCTGCCCGCACTTTTTCAAGATCGTCAGCCGTGCCTGCTTGCTCCACTGCTTGCTTCCACAAATTCACAGCTATGTAGGCAGACTCCATCGGGTCATTGGTGACGCGGGTTTGCCCAAACTTGGCCTTGAACGCCTCCACAAAGGTTTTGTTTTGGGGGGTATCTACGGTCATGAAGTAGTTCCAAGCGGCATAGTGGCCAACAAGATACTCCACACCAATCGCTTGCACTTCTTCTTCGGCAATACTCACAGACATGGTGGGATATTTATCCGGGGTTAAGCCCGCCCCCTGCATCTGTTTGAAGAAGGCAACGTTACTATCGCCGTTCAGGGTGTTAAAGATGACCCCGCCGTCGGGGAGCGCCGAGCGAATTTTGGTAATGATGGGAGTGACTTCCGTGTTCCCCAAGGGCAGGTAGTCTTCACCAACCGTTTCGCCCCCTTTAGCAGCGAGTTGAGCTTTGATAATCGTATTAGCCGTACGAGGGAAAACGTAGTCCGACCCTACCAAGAAGAATTTGTTGCCTTTATTTTCCAGCAGCCAATCCACGGCTGGCTCAATTTGTTGGTTAGGCGCTGCACCAGTATAGAAGATATTTTTCGAGCACTCCTGACCTTCGTACTGCACCGGATACCAGAGCATATGATTTTTAGCCTCGAACACTGGTAACACTGCCTTACGAGAGGCTGAGGTCCAGCAGCCAAAGACAACCACCACTTGGTCTTGGTCAATGAGCTTGGTGGCTTTTTCGGCAAACGTCGGCCAGTCCGAGGCACCGTCTTCAAGAATCGGTTCAATTTGCTTACCGAGAACCCCACCGGCACTGTTAATCTCATCAATAGCCAGTCGGGTGGCATCCACAACGCTCTTTTCACTGATGGCCATGGTGCCACTAAGCGAGTGCAAAATCCCAACTTTAATGGTGTCGCCACTGCCTGCGGGGGTACCGCCGCCACCAGTTTCTGTGGTGGGAGCACAGCCTTTGATCAGCAGGCTCGTTCCCAAGGCGGCAGAGCCATACACCAAAAATTTACGTCGTCCAAGTCCGAATTGTTGAGCCATGGGGATTGCTATCTCGTTATAAGCAATAATCTCCCATAGGTTAAGGGGATGTTATCCAGAGAAACTGTATCTTGGACTACCAGTTTTTGGCGATCGCCCTTAAAAAGAATTACGGAAAGTAAATAATTGTAGGCACCTCAGCCGGGGGGCCATTGGAAGGCTCTGCCTCCTAGCAAGTGCAGGTGGAGGTGATAGACGGTTTGGCCGCCATCGGCTCCGTTATTAATGACTAATCGATAGCCATTGCTGAGACCTTCTTTTTCAGCAATTCGCTTGGCGGTGAGGAGCAAGTGCCCCAGAACGCGGTGGTCTTCAGGTTCCGCCATGCTCAGTTGAGGAATAGGTTTCTTGGGAATAATGAGAATGTGAACGGGGGCTTGGGGGTTGATGTCACGAAAGGCCAAACACAGTTCATCCTCATGGACAATATCGGCAGGAATCTCGCGGCGGATAATGCGGCTAAAGATGGTTTCGCTGGTCATAATCCATTTCCTTCAAGAATCACTATCAGGACGTTGTTCAATGATCTGCACTTCGGCGGTATCTAAGTCGTAGTAGGCTCCCACTAGGCGCAGTTCGCCCCGAGCCATGGCGGCTTTCACCACTGTTGAGCGGGACAGGCGCTCCAGTTGCAGGTGAATATTGGCCTGAATGACATTCGTGAGGCGATCGCCCGTGTGGTTCTGGGTTGCTTTCAGAGCTGGCGCAACCGCTTCTGCGAGGGTACTGATAATACCGGGAAAACTGCCGCCCATTAGGGTTGCTTTGACGGCACCACAGCGTTCATGCCCCAGCACCATCAATACCGAAACCCCCAGCAGGGCGATCGCGTACTCTGCACTGGCCACCGTATCCATCATGGCCAAGTTGCCCGCCACTCGAATCACAAAGATATCGCCAATCCCCTGATCAAAGAGCACTTCGGGAATGACTCGCGAATCAGCACAACTGAGAATAGCGGCAAAAGGTTCTTGGTGCTCTGCCACCGCTTCAATGCGGGTAAAGTCGCGATGGGGATTGTTGAGCCGTTGCTGCACAAACCGCTGGTTGCCTTGCATCAACCGCACTAGCGCTTCATCAGGGCTAACACGCACAGCCGTCATTGGGGGTCAACCCATCGACCATCCGCTTTAATCAGCTCAATCAGGGCAGCAACCCCCTCTGACTCAGGCACCTTCTTCACTTCTTCGCGACCACGGTAAAGGGAGATGTAGCCCGGTTGTTTGCCCACATAGCCATAGTCAGCATCAGCCATTTCCCCGGGACCGTTGACAATACAGCCCATCACAGCAATATTGAGACCCGTTAAGTGCTTCGTTGCTTCTCGAACTTTGTGCAGCACCTCCTCAAGGTTAAAGAGGGTACGCCCACAGGACGGACAAGCCACATACTCAACCATTGTGCGCCGCAGTCCAAGGGCTTGCAAAATGCCGTAACACACCGGGATTTCTTTTTCCGGCGCTTCCGTTAGCGAGACCCGAATCGTATCGCCAATGCCCTCAGCCAAGAGGGTGGCAATGCCAGCAGTTGACTTAATGCGGCCATACTCGCCATCCCCAGCTTCAGTGACCCCAAGGTGGAGGGGGTAGTCCATCCCCAGTTCATCCATGCGCTTCACCATGAGGCGATTGGCAGCAATCATGACCGGCACTCGCGACGCTTTCAGAGAAATTTCTAGGTTGTAGAAGTTCAAGGACTCACAAATACGAATAAATTCGAGCGCCGATTCCACCATGCCTTCCGGCGTATCGCCGTAGGTAAACAGCATCCGCTCTGCCAAGGAGCCGTGGTTGACCCCAATCCGCATGGATTTACCCTGATCCCGCAGCGAGATCACAAGAGGCTCAAGGGTTTCGCGAATTTTGGCACCAATTTCGGCAAATTCCGCAGCGGAGTACTCAGTGCGATCGCCCTTAGGCTTTTCAAAGACGTACAACCCCGGATTGATGCGGACGTTATCGACATACTTGGCCACTTCAAGGGCAATTTTCATGCCGTTATGGTGCACATCCGCCACAAGGGGCACAGGCTTGTAGGTTTTGTAGAGGCGATCGCGAATTTCCTCCATCGCCTTCGCATGAGCTAAGCTCGGCACTGTCACCCGCACAATTTCACAACCGATTTCGTGCAGCCGCCGAATAGCAGCCACCGAGGCATCAATATCCAGCGTGTCTTCATTGATCATTGACTGCACCGCCACCGGATGCCCACCACCAATGGTGACGGCGCCTACTGGTACGGGTCGAGTCTTGCGTCGCACAATGGCCGTCTCTACCGGAGCAGCTTGAACTGGATTAGGCAGGGTTTGCATAGGGTGCTCTCACGCCAAATGGGGACAATACTCTCCCTTTCAGGATGCCACAGAAGGGTAAATCCGTGGCTGCTGGCCAAAATATGAAGCTGACCCCACCTGCGCCGCGGGATGGGGGAGTGCAGCCTAAATCTGTTCAACAAACTGCCCCCAGCAATCCAATCCCCACCGCTGGGAGGTTCTGGAGCTGACCAGTTGCGAGTTTATCCTGCTCTAAAATCTGACAAGCCCAAACTCAGAGGTAAACAACGTTCCTATCTCAAGGTCAAAGAACAAATTTGTCGCATTATAGAGGAAGCTTTTTTACAACATAACCTTGTTTTGCCTCAACCACCTAAAATCTATAACCCACTAGCCCCAAAAGACGTTCAAGAGTGGTTCAATTTAATTTTGAAAGCCAATAATGTTAACATTCTTCAAGTGAGGCAATCGGATTTCAGATCACTGGGCTCATGTTCAGGCTGTTTGTCAGAAGTATGCTCAGCAAGGCAATACCGTAAAAGAGACACAGCCTGTGCGGAGCAACCTTTAATTTTTTGCTGAGTACATTTTTCCTTTCCGTGGTGCAGAAAATCAAGGGCATAACGTGGAGGAGGTGGCGTCACTCCAGCGTTGCTGTAGGTTTTCCAGCAAAAAACTGAGGCCATTTATAGAACGAAATCTCTCTAGCAAGAGATCGTTAATTTTTGTCAAAATTTCTGACTGATTCCTGTACCCTTCAGGCAGCGTGACCGCAGAATAGAGCTAGGGAGGTGCATCGCTTGTGGCCATAACTCAGGGTAGCCCTTCAGAAGCGGTGCAGTGCTGTCATTGCAAGCAGCACGGATGATTGGTTTCTAAAACTGTGCCCTATGCAACTGCGAGATCATTATGGAACGTTATCAACCCAATCCCACCCCGCTAACGGAGGCGGATAAGTTAGAGTTAGCGCGTCTCAAAACCATCCTTGAGCGAGCCATTGCTGATGGTGTGCTCACCGCCGAGGAAATGAGCCAAATTAAGCGTCAAATTAGAGCGGATGGTAAGGTGACTTTTGAGGAATTAGAGCTTTATCGGCAGTTTGTGCAAGAGAAAGTGAACCAAGGTGTGCTGATACGCGAAATTACCTAACCCAGAGTCAGCGCACGGAATTTAGACCTTCCCCAAGCCGCGAAGCAGCCATGCCTAGAAATTATGGTACGGTGAGTTCGATTGGCACAGGTTAGGTAGCCCATGGCAGCACTAAAACGTCATAACCTCCCTTCATCTGGCACAAGCCTCTCGGCGGAAGCAGAATGGGCATCCCTTTCGCTGGCGCAGCAGGTGGCTCAAATGGTGGTGGTGCGCGCTAGTGGTTACCGCTACGATCGCCAAATTCAATATCCAGCTTGGGAACCGGAGGCTGCCACCCTAAAAACATGGATTCAGGAGCTCGGTGTCGGGGGGGTCCTCCTACTGGGGGGGAGTGCCATTGAGGTGGCCGAGCGGTGTCGCCAACTGCAAACCTGGGCAAGGTTGCCCTTGTTACTAGCAGCAGACATTGAGGAGGGGGTGGGGCAGCGTTTTAGTGGCGCAACGGAATTTCCACCGCCCGCCGCCCTTGGCGCTATTGCCCAACACGATTTGAACCGGGCTCTAGAACTGGCAACGGCCATGGGTGCCTCTACAGCCGCCGAAGCTTTGGCCATTGGCCTCAACTGGGTGCTAGCCCCCATTGTGGATGTCAACAATAACCCCGCCAACCCAGTCATTAATGTACGTGCCTTTGGCGATACTCCTGCGATTGTCAGTGCCCTTGCTCAAGCTTTTATTCGCGGGGCACAGCAGTATCCGGTTCTAACGACGGCCAAGCATTTTCCAGGACATGGGGATACGGCCACCGATTCGCATTTAGAGCTGCCGGTGCTGCCCCACGATCGCGATCGCCTACAAACCATTGAATGGCCGCCCTTTCAAGCAGCAATTGAGGCAGGTGTGGACAGTATCATGAGTGCCCATGTCTTGCTGCCGGCGTTAGATGCCACCTCGCCCGCCACCCTCTCTGCCCAAATTTTGACGGGGGTTCTACGCCAAGAGATGGAATTTGCGGGCTTAATTGTCACCGATGCCTTGGTGATGGGGGCGATCGCCAACACCTATGGCACCGCCGAAGCCGCCGTCAAAGCCGTAGAAGCAGGTGCCGATATTTTACTGATGCCCCTCGACCCTCCTGCCGCCATTGAGGCAGTGGTTGCTGCCGTCAGGTCAGGACGAATTCCCAAGCGTCGCATTGAGGCCTCCTTAGAGCGAATTCAGCGAGCTAAGGCGCGCTTACAGCCTTTGAGGATTGATCTGGATGCGCTGCAAACGACTTCTGCCCCAGCCGTGGCCGCAACGATTCAACAGGAAAGCCTCCAACGGGCAGGTGAGGCGCTCCAGCCCACTGCCACTGGCATCAACTGCCTCATTGTGGATGATGCCCTGGGCGCGAGTTTTTTGTCCCGCACTTGCCCTGCCCTGACGATGCCACCCCAGTGGGGATTTCAGCAGCGACTGGTGATTGATCAGTTCACCCCCTGGGAGGCCATTGCCGCACTGCCCCCCCAACCGACTTTGGTACAGGTTTTCAGCCGGGGTAACCCTTTTCGTGGCAGAGCCGGACTGAGTCCCAGCGCGATCGCCACCCTTGAGCACTTACATCAGCAAGGAGTCATTGCTGGTCTGGTGGTTTATGGCAGCCCCTATGCCTATGCGGAAATTGCAGCAGCGCTGCCGGCTGAGGTGCCGCGGGTGTTTAGCTATGGCCATTGCCCGGCTGCCCAAGCCATTGCCCTTGCAGCCCTTGCTCCTGAGCCTAAATCTTCAGTGATGGCAGTGAACCCATCTGCCTAGCGGTTGCTCTGGCAGCACTCCGCTTGCGAGCCTCATAGGTTGCTAATGTTACGGGTAGCTCGCCGCATCACTCAAACGTTAGAATAACCCCATTGTTCGGGGATTGCCGACGGGTGCAGCTTCAACAGATGAGAAAACTATGGAAACAACAAGCTTCGATTGGTTAGCCGGTGGCTTGGCGATCGCCATCGTCATTGGTGGCCTCCTGATGATGTTTACCAACTTGTGGACGCGGGGATGAAACCGTGGCTCCGGCTGGCACTGACCTACGGGTTACTGGTGCTGCTGGCAGGGGTGATGTTGTTGCCCCTGTTGTGGCTGGTGAGCACAGCATTTAAGTCTGCCAATGAAGATATTTTTGCCTTTCCGCCCCAGTGGCTACCCCAAGAACCGACGTGGCAGAACTTTATCACGGTGTGGCAAACCAACCCCTTTGGTCAGTACCTCTTCAACAGTACTCTTGTTGCTGCCCTAACGGTGATCTGCAATCTCCTCACCTCGGCGTTGGCCGCCTATCCCCTAGCGCGGCTGGAGTTTCGCGGACGTGGCATCCTTTTTGCCGCCGTGCTGGCCACAATCATGATTCCCTTTCAAATTGTCATGATTCCGCTGTACATCTTGGTGGTGCAGTTAGGGTTGCGGAACACCTACCTTGGGGTCATTTTGCCCAGTCTTGCCTCTGCCTTTGGCATTTTTCTACTGCGGCAAGCGTTTATGGGGGTGCCCAAAGAACTGGAAGAAGCCGCCCGCCTCGATGGTTGCTCAGAGCTAGGGTTGTGGTGGTTTGTCATGCTGCCCGCTGTCCGCCCGGCTTTGGTGACGTTGGCGATTTTTGTCTTTATTGGGGCTTGGAGTGATTTCCTCTGGCCACTGATTATTTTGGATCAACCGGAACTTTATACCCTCCCCATCGGCGTGGCCACCCTAGCAGGCACGTTTTCCTTAGATTGGCGCTTAATTGCTGCAGGATCCGTCATCTCAGTGGTACCGGTCTTCATTGTGTTTCTGTTTTTACAACGGTATATTATCCCTTCCGAAGCAGCGAGTGGTGTCAAGGGTTAGGCCAAGAGGCCACGTCGGCGCTGGCGCTTCTGATAGCGATAGGCATTTTGCTGAAAAAAGAGACGTATTTCTGCCGAGCGGCCAAGGGCAATGATCGTATCGGCAGGTGCGAGTCTTAAGGTCAAGGGGGGATGGGTGACCAGCTCACCTGTGGCGCGGCGCAGGGCAACAATAATGAACTGTCCCCGTCCGTGTGCCTCAACGTCGGCGATCGCCAACCCCACCAAGGGCGAATTCACAGGCAGAGTAAACTCTTCAATTTGCACCTCCAGTTGCGTCAGCAATTCAATGAGATGGCTGCGTTCCTCCTTCGCTTGTGACCTCCTCCCGGCGCTGATGCTACGTATACAGCGCGGGCTTCTCAAGATCGCTCCTGAGACTTTCCTGCTTCACTCGGTCTTGTCTAG